>Ga0315549_1000306_pt1 | contig 59556 bp, 48 predicted proteins | sample SalMarSW160200MG_FD_203101 | JGI IMG/M metagenome (GOLD analysis project Ga0315549, IMG submission 203101) | Salt marsh sediment microbial communities from the Plum Island Ecosystem LTER, Massachusetts, United States - Salt Marsh Sediment SW1601-200 ...
GGGGGGTTCCCTGTGGGGCGCCGGACCCATCCAGCATGCGCATCACAATATTTGTATTTTCGCCCTTCCGGGAAGTATAGATTAGTGCATATTCTTCATCCGCGGTGGGTGCGACCTGAGGCCAGGATTGAATTTCGCCTTCGGCCTCAGGGATTGTGATCTCCGGTGCAAAACTTCTTCCCCCGTTACGGCTCAGCCTTAAGCATATCCGCCCTCTGCCTGAACGTAAATCCTGCCAAGCTGTGACTACTGTGCCATCCCCGGCAATCTTGACAACAGGGTCGCTCACACCTTCTCCATGCCTGGTTAAATAGAGCACCGGATACCAGTTATTCATCCCTTCTCCGCTGGCTCTGAAGGCCACATCGGTCCTTCCCCGGACGGAATCCTCCCAGACCACAAAAGCACGGGACCTGTTGTATTGAGCTCTCAAGTAAGGCCATCTGGCCACATGCCCTTTTTCATTCAAGCGCAAAGGTGAACGATATCCTTTCCCGTCTCGCCCAAAAGCCACAAAATGTACTGAGATACCATCTTTACCAGGGGCATAATTTACAAGGCCGATCCATCTGTCTCCTGCAGATACCATCGGATGGGTCCGGCTGTCCTTGTCCAAATCAGGAAGCCAGGCCCTTAAATTTTCTCTTATGGTTGCGCCTCTTACATCTGCACCATTTCCCCCCGTGTCGTTAAATTCACTAGAGCCTCCCACCATCCTGGAAATCCAAGAATAAATGTAGCCCCTAAATCTTTTAAGGGGAGAAAAGGGTGTGTCCGATGCCAGTGGGTCATCATCGCCTTCGCAAGTGTAATATTTTTTGTTATGATAGTCCTTTATTCCGGTTATGATGAAACCCCTATTTGTACAATCCGACTTATTTGAAGAAATAATTTTGGTTGAATTTCCGAGGCCGTAATAGATTCGTTTGCCCTCCGGCACTTCGAAATGAAATTTCCATGAATGCTGGGAAGCCCCTATGTTGCCTTCAAGGGTCACTTCTATGGATTTGATGCCTGGAATCATATTTGGGATCACCTTAAAGCTCAGAGATCCGCCGGCTGGAATGCGAGCGTCTTTCAGGTCCGGAACCAAACGTACAAACTCCTCCTGACTTGCAGGCGGTTCAAGCCTCAAATTGTCAATCGTTTCTCCCTGATTTATTAGAGAACAGGAGTAGGCAAGAGTAACAGGGTCCTGGGAAAGGATGGAAAGTTTAACCTGTGCCGGCCTGCGCTGAAACTTCAGATGTACGGAGGCCGTATCCCGTGGTTCTCCATTTAGGTCAGGTTCATTTTCCCCGGCTGCAGTGAACAGTCCTAACCTCAGTGTCTGCGGGGGATGATGTTTATCGGAATTGACGATCAAACGCACATATTTCCATTCCCCGGGACCAAGCAGACAGGGAGAATCTATAGAACCCTGCCCTTTCAAACCGATTATGACATCCGGGGATTCCATAGGTTTTATTATGAAATTCTCGGGACTCTGCCCGCGATTCACAACTGATATTATGCCGCGTCTGTCAAAACCTGTCGGTACCTCCAGTGTGTAACTATCCCGGGCAAAACCAACTCCCTCGGGGGCACTCTCCCGGACCGGCATCTTGACCTGGCCCGGGGTCAGACGTCCCAGTCCGTTTTTGACAGATTTCATAAGATTCTGCCTCAACAGACTGACAGCTTTTCCGAGCAGGGATTTTTCAACATATTGAGAATTTATAGGTTCATCCTGCACGTCACCAGGGCTTGGACCTTTATAATACTTGCTGCTGCCTTTGCCCCTCGCGTCTACGGGAGATACTGCAGCTCCTGTCTGCACATCCAGCAAACCGCCTTTCAGCCAGACATCTGCATTCGCCAGTTTTATCCATCCTACTGCTGGCAGCTTTTTCTCTGTCACCGAAAATTTTAATGCCTCCAGTTTCATAACCAGAATCCCGTTACAACCGGCTTCAATCCCCTTGGCAATCAGTGTTTCGAAGTTGGGCCTGTTTTCGTCTGACGTCGCTTTAGGCCAGGGCAGAAGGATTATTTGACCGACATTTGCTTCTTCCAAATCCTGCACGATTGTTTCTGTCAAGCTGTTCATAAATGTATAGGTGGCCAATTTGCTTTCCAAACTGTAAGACGGTTGAACCGGAAATAAGCCCAATCTGACGGCACCCTGTCCGAACGAAGAAAATAAAACAAGGAGCAATGTTAGGAAGAAAAATATGGAAATCGTATGCCTTTTATGATTGATCATCCCTTTCCTTCTCCAGGTGCTGTAAGCTCCCCCCGGGATATTTGGCTGTAACTCCCCCCGGGATTTTAAATACTTTGTCCTATCCCCCGTAATGTTGAAGCAAATTCTCACCTGGTGACATTCACAATGTCCACATTATAGCGAAGATTTGTAGCTAATTAAAGAATAATTGTTGGAAGGAGAAAAATCACAGAGTAAGTTCTGAAAAAAGCTAATACAGAATAGACTTTTTGGAATTAGATATGAAGAATCTAAAATGTCTTTTCCATTTCCCTCGCAGGCATCATGGTATTCCCATACTCCTGATCTTCTCATTAAATAGAGAAAAATGTCATGTTCCTATATGATACAAAATCAAGGACATTTTTTTAAGTGAGGTTCCACATTTCACTACCTTCTACGGGAATCCTGCACATCCCGAAAAAAAAGTTTCAACGATGCCTGCACTTCTCGTTCCACACCCTGGGAGTCTCTACGTCTAAAGGTAGCCAGAATGGCTTTTTTCCTCTGAACAACAAAGGCAGGTTTTTTGGGGGGATTTAACTTTTTTTGAATTCCTCGCGCCAGTTGGTAGGCCAAACCTATGGCAGTAAAAATTGAAACTGAATTCGCCAAAGGATCCTTCTTATCAGGAAAATTAGGATCATAATTATAGGGCATGGGGGGGAGTTTGATTTCAAAGGCAATTTTTTTATAATGTTTTTTCTGGCTGCTGGAAATCAACCGGTCACCTATATATAAGGATACCAGGTATTCCAAATTCCGGACTTCCTCTTTGTTTTGCTTCCCGATCTCCTCCTGGTTGACATACACTTCCATCTCAATCTCTTTGCTGATCTCCCGATTCCCAGCTTTTAAATCCAGTCTATAAATATGTATCCCGGATTCCATAAAAAAATGGTCAGCAGGGATATTAATGACATTTAGAGCAGCATTAAGCAGACCGGCTTTTATGACATTTCCTTTATACCATAATTTATAATAGGCCTTTCTGGCCAGCTCAATACCAATAGCCAGCTCTTGAGGAGGATAAGGCCCTTCCAATCTCTTACTTTTAATAAAGGCAATATCCAGGACCACGGGGGAATAATCCTGGGGAGCCAGGCTGATCTGAAGGCCCAGCAAAAGCAAGATAACGGCTGTTTTCTTTTTCATCGAGTCAAAAACACAAAGCGGATTTCCAAACGTTCTTCCGGGAAATTGTAAGGTAGATTAGGAAACGGTGAACTTAATTCCAGGGCTTTCAAGGCTGTCTCATCGAGAAGAGAAGCATGGGAGGCCTGCACAATCCGGACCGATTCAACCGCCCCACTCTTATTCACCATAACTAAGATTTCCACCTGGCCAATAGCTTGAGACAACTGTTGAGAAGAGACAAGCCAAGTTTTCTGGATTTTGGCCAAGACTTTATCCGCCCAAGGGGAAAGATCATAATTAACCTCCCTCATAGATATTCTTGGCTCCGATCTTGCTTTCACTGTGCTGCCGGCTCTATTCCGGGAACCTTCTTCCGTGATTGTGGAGTAATAATTCGAAGGTTGGTATTTGGAGAAATCCACACTTGCTTGTTCCCGGTACTTATCAATACGCTGCAACAGCTTGTCTAATTCCGAATCTTTGGGGAACAGCTTAAGTTTCTGGTCCCAAACCGGATGTTTCCCCCTCAAAGCTGGCAAACTCAAACGGAACTGAGATGACCATCCCGGTTCCATTATGGCTTCTTCTGTCCCACCTGTTACAGCCGGTTGCGATGACACATTCCCCACAGGAGCAGTCCCCTCCCCAGCGGCTGATGTTCCTCCTCTGACTGATGCTTCCCTTGAAGCTGGCTGGAAAGGGACAGCCTCTATTCCGCCCTCAGGGAAAAATAATTTTTCTGTTGGAGCAATAAAAACTCTTCTCACATTCTGATCAATAATATAAATCTTGACCGGAGAAACCACCAAAAAAATAACAATAAGAAAAACAACATGGGCAGTTATAGAAATCCCCAGACAGAGCCACCGTCTGCGCATCTCTTCAGACTTGCTCCTTGAAATTTTGGGATGGATTTCACTCAATTCCAGCATTTGTCCCCTACAGTATTATTATACTGCAATTCCGGGGAAAATAGTTTCATTAAAATTCAATGTATAGGTAATATGGTGATGTGATGCACCTCCTGCGGGAGTCGAAAGTATGATAGACTCCCCGCAAGGTCAAATCTAAAAAACGGAGGTACACAAATGAATTATATGGGAATTGACCATCATAAGCAATATCATACATATTTTACACTCAAATAAAGGCCTATTTGAGCATTTTGATACCACAAAAATGTCTATATTACTATATTAATAAATGCGGTAAGCTATTTTTCACCCCCTGAAAATGTTGAAATAAGGATTAAAAATGGCCCCAATAATAGATAAACCTATTAGAATCAATAAGCAGCTTCAGCCTTAGAATAATCTTGATAATAATCTTGATGCCTCCATCTTACGGACGTATTAATGTACCCAGATCATTTATCGTTCTTCCTACGTTATGCGCATCCATGATGACGGAACGATCCAAATTCACCGTTCAAATTCGGATAAAATTCCCTCGATTAATTGATTGAATTGGTCCGGATCGCCCGATTGCATTTCGTGTCCGACACCTTCCATGATGATGACATCAAAAGATGAAGCGTATCGGCGCGCTGCTTCTACATTTGTGGGAATCGCATCCGAGTTAATGCACCGTATGGGCGCCTTCACTTCTTTTAGAGCTGGAATCAAGTCATTGCTCAAGTAATGGTAGCAACTTTCTAAAGAAGCAATGCCTATATCCGGTGAGAACGAGGAGATTTGTTCGATGGATTTTTGGATTTGGGTGGAATCTTTCAGAATCATCCTGGCTCCTCGGGCATAGGTTCCCACAAAGTCGGACTTGTAAGGAGCGAGGATTTCATCGATTTGATTTTGCGTGAACTTCTCTTCAACATCGTGGAATGCGTCCACGGGTACGATGCCGACGATACGATCGGGCAAACGTCTCGCGGTTTCGAGGACCACGGGTGCTCCGAGCGAGTGACCAATAAGAACAATCTGTTTAAGATTCAACTTTTCAATAACAGCGATGACATCTTGACTGAAAGCAGGGATCGACCAATCATCCCGTTCGTCTCCTGACTCCCCGTGGCCTGCCAAGTCGATGCTTACAACGCGGTGATTTTCTGAAAAGTAGTTCATTTGCTTAGCCCAATCCATCCGATTCCGACTCCATCCGTGAACGAAGACCAGGGCAGGTTCACCCGTACCCTTCATGTCAAAATGAATCGGAACGCCGTTTAACGAAACAGCGACATGATCTTGTTTTTGGATACAGCTAACAAAAAAAATCATAAAGACGATGAGTATTCCAAAGTGTTCCTGTGACTTGAACATGGCTCACCTCCTAGTTTTATGTGTGTAAAGGGCATCCTAATCTTCCAGTATGAAGTCAAAGCGCCTTAGGCTACGCGAAACATTAATTCCCCATATCGTTATCTATATATGATAGTTTTGTAGGAATGTCTTTTTTCAGTTCATGACGATTTTCTGTAAATTTCATCAAATTTTCACCCTCTGAGCAGCTAAGTTAGCAATATTACATAGAATAAACATTTCCTGTCAATAAGAAAATCGCAGGAGAAAAAATTTCAGTGAATTGGCCAATAAAAGCGTATACAAAGTAGACTTTGCCCTTAATTCCTTATTAAGCAGTTTCTCTCCACCGCAATCCTAATTTATACATTAAATGCTTATTGATAAAATCCTTTACTTTTCGTTAATTGTCCACTTCTCGTTTTCTTTTTTGAGGAGAAGCAGAGATTTCTGGCCAGGCTTAACGGTTATGTTTACCTCTAAAGGTTGGGGTTCTAATATTAAACGAAGTTTATATGTTCCTTCCATGACTCTGACTGGCTCTCCATCAACAAATCCCTTGGCTTTTATTGCTCCCTTTTCATCCAGAATAGCATATTCAATCTGTAACGTCTGTTGGAGCGAAGAAAGCAATTGCTGGGAATCTTTAGCATCAAGATAAACTCCATCCGTGGATTTGGCAATAGCCTCCAGCTGTTGCTTGGCTTCTGCCTTTTTTATGTCAAACCCTACTATATGAACCTTAAGACCGATTCCTAATTTCTTGAAGGCTGGAGCAATAGAATTTATGTCACCGTTGCAACTTTCGATGCCATCGGTAATAAGGATAATGCTCCCTCTGTTAATTTTTTCAAAATCTTTCCCTGCCTCAAGAACAGAAAAAACCAACGGTGTTTTGCCCTTAGGCGTGATACTGTTGATAGTGGTTATTAATTGGCTTTTGGCAAGGGGTCCAATGGGAACTACTAATTCTGTATCTTTACAGGCCCGTTTATCTTTCAGGGGGTAGCGGTGACCATAGAGGCGCAGGCCAACGTTCATTTCATCCGGAAGTCCGTTGATAATTTGACTTAAAACTTTCTTGGCAATCGAGATCTTACTCTCACCTTTAATCTGACCCCACATGGAATTCGAGGCATCCAGGATCAATTCCACATTCTTTGCAGCCTGCTTCTTGGCCCCTTCCCCGAAGGCAACTTCTACTAAGCCAGGTCTTTGGATTTTTTCCTGCATGTAGATCGGGACATGGCCGCAGCAGAATTCAAGCATTAAAGCACCTAATGAGGTTGTGTAAATCCCCATTCCTGCTTCTTTCTGATCGCTCTCCCAAGCGCCATCATCATTCTGATTGTCGACAAGAAGCCGGCACATCCATGTTTTCCAGATGCGCCAATCATCTCCACCGGCCATAAGCATTGCCCTTGTCCCGTAGTACCAATAATAGAAGGGCCAACCTGCCCCAGGATCCTCAACTACCCAGACAGGTGGGTTGTTTTGCATAAAACGTAAAGCAGGTTTGATGAGCGGATCATCAGGGAATCCGCACAATTGTAATCCTAATGCCCCAATACCCGTCCGGGCACAGCCAATCTCTCTATCTCCCGCCTGGTAGGTAAAAGACTTTTCATCCTTATCGTAACAGGCTCTGAGGAAGGTGGCTGCCTTTGGCAGAGACCATTCGGGTATTTCAAACCCGGCACTTAGAGCTCCTTTAAGAGCCAAAATTTGCCAGCCTGAGACTGAAATATCGCTGTCTGTACTATCTGGTTTATAGCGCCAGCCGCCGTAATCATTCGAGTCAGAATTAACTGGTCCCCCAAGTACCACGGGTTTATGCTCAGTATTCTGGGCTCGAATAATTAACTGCAAGGCATCCTCTGTAATTGGTTCCAAACTATAGTCATTTAAATTAACTAAGGCCTCGATTAAAGCCAAAGTCGAGATTGCATGCTCGTACATTATGTCATAAGCCGAAGCAATTAATCCTCCATAATAAGCTTTTTCTTTAGAACCTGATTTATAGTTAGAACTGGGCTGATATTTACTTTTAAGGAAGTTTACGGCTGCTTTGATATTTGGAGTATAATCCTTTTGGATGCAATCAGCACCTAGAAAGGCCATCGAAGCCAGTCCAGATATACCAATAGCCGATTCACTTGAGGACCAGTCTCCGTCCTTTGTTTGCGTGCGAGCCAGCCCATCTAAGGCTTTAGTTAGGGCCTTATTTACTTCCTCTGGCGTTGCAGGAGGCACAGTCGGTTTACCCGCTCTTAAACTATAAGCTGTCTCTGTATTAGATCCGTAATTGTTGACCATAATGTAATATTTGCCAGGCTTAACTTTCATCCTGACAATCGTCTCTTTTTCGCCCATTTCACCGTTGTTTGCTTCCTTAAGTTCTTGGCCATCTGCATCAAGCAATTCAAGCTTTATATCCACTGGCTGTAACCCAGACAATTCAATAACCAATATCTCCAAACCAGGTTCTGGCATTGTAAATACATACCAATCTTTGTCTGTGTCAGGATAGGAGAACCCCTTGGTTGTTTTTCCTAATTTTATTTCATTAGCTTGTTCAAGATCGTCATTCGGTTCAAATTCCTCTCCTTCCTGCCAGGGACCGAGGAGTTTGGTGCTGAGCCTATATTTCTCTTTTTCACTCTTTTGAGAACCGCTAACCCTAATATAGTAGATACCCTCAGTTACTCCAAAATTGATAATCGCCTCAGCTTCTCCATCGTCGCCTGTATCTGATTCCTTCAGCCTTTCTTCTTTCTCATTGTAAATCTCAAGATAGGAATTGACGCCAGCAACCCCAGTCAGGTCAATACGAATGATGTTTCTGCCTGATTGGCTATTCACAAGCTTATACCAATCATAATCACTTGGGTTCTGGAAAAGCCCTTCAATACTCTGGCCTAATTTGATTTCATTAGCTTGTTCAAGCTCGTCATTAGGCTCAAATTCTTGTCCTTCCTGCCAGGGGCTAAGGAGTTTGGTACTGAGCGTATATTTATCTTTTTCATTCCTTTGAAAACCGCTAACCTTAATATAGTAGATACCTTCAGTTACTCCAAAATTGATAATCGCCTCAGCTTCTCCATCGTCGCCTGTATCTGATTCCTTCAGCCTTTCTTCTTTCTCATTGTAAATCTCAAGATAGGAATTGACGCCAGCAACCCCAGTCAGGTCAATACGAATGATGTTTCTGCCTGATTGGCTATTCACAAGCTTATACCAATCTTCATCACCCTTAGCCTGAAAAAGCCCTTGAATGCTTTGGCCAAGACGGATCTCATTGGCTTGCTCCTGCCTGTCGTTTGGTTCCGTCTCATTTTTTGTCTGAGCCCAGGATGAAGATAATAAAAAGATAAATATAAGTAGTGCTAAAAGTACTGAGAAAATAAACCTAAAGCTTAAAAATCTATGCATGCTCGGTCCTCCTTTTTATCTTGCAATTTAATATATAACATTATTCCGGCGGCTTATAGTCTGCCAGAACATTATCAAATCATTATTACCTATTTCTCAGCTTATTTTTCTTCATCGTAACGTTGTCTTCCTCGTTCTCCTTCAATCAGCCACCTATTATTTTTTTAATGGGAATATCAATGAAAAATAGTAACTTTTTAATTCCATAAGCTCGATTTAATTGCCGTTTGTTGGAGACAGAAATTTCTTTTATTCCTATTCCGCATCAGACAGGTAAACATTGAGGATGGTTGTCGAAGCGCATTTAAACCCTTTGGCAAATTTGGCACACCATCCCATATCTATTTTTAGTCCTCCCTTAAATCCTATTCCTATTTCCTTCTTCCAGCAATCTTCAAGTTCAACGGATGCTCCGACTCCAATTTCCACCTTCTTTTCAAACTCCGGGCAGAGATAATTGCCAATCTCTTTCATGTAATCTTTAGCCTCTTCAAGAGCCGCCTTGTCGAGCTCCCCGTATTTAAGTATCAAACCAAAAAGGACCCAATAGGTATCCACACAGCCCACCATCGCTCCAACCACAAGCCCTGTATTATCATTCATCATCCCCTCGGTATCAAGTATTGTTCTTTCAATCATGGCTTGATGTAACCCGGAATCCAGAACTCCCACGACTTCACCATTTTGAGGATTCAAGTCCCACCAGCCCCACCTCTGATTGCCATTATATTCAATTGCTTTATCAGGAATAATTAAGACACATCCTGATTCAATAACTTTTTTTGCTTTTTGGGCTACGGAAAAAGGCAGCCTTAATTCTGCCAGTGCCTTCTGTTCCAGGTGCGAAAACATTCGGATAGGAATTTTTTTGTCTGCGGCCATCTCCATCAGATGGGCTGTGGTTAAAGATTTCTTTCCAGTTAATAGCTCTAAAACTTTACCTTCGAGGATAGAATCTATAACGCCTCGACCATAGAGAAATGTCTCGCTCATCTTGGCTGCCTGTCCTGGATAAGATACAGCTTGTTTACTGTCTTGCCTTAAGTCCATAAAGACTTGAAGCTCATCACCGGTACCCTCAACAGTGTTGATGATAATCCGCGGCATAGAATAATAACTGAAGACAGATAAGGCTTGACCCATATCACGGCTTATTTGGTCAGAAATGGAAGCAAAGATCATATTTATGAGATGTCCTGCCTCAGAACCCGATACATTCTCCAGAGCAATACATTTTTGGTAAAGGTCATTAATATCTTTTTTCTTTTTTAACTTTGTTTTTATCTCTTCCAGGTTTTTCTCTAACTCATCAAGCTTTTCTTTGACCAGAACTTTCTTCAAGTCCTTCTCCCATGCTTCTTTGGGGATATCATTGGTGGTGATGAGAATAGAATGTCTTTGAAAATAACGTGGATTTTCATTTTCCTTTTGTTTTTCAAATAGAATGCGGTCAATATCCATTGTTTTTTCTTCAGAATTTTCCATTTTGAAGTGGAGAGTAAGTTTGGTAATAATTTCCTCTTCCTCCTTTTGTTCAGAAGGACCTGAAACTATTTGAGAAAAGGCACCACTTTCCTTTTCTTCGTTATTGATAATTAAACTTGCCTGGTATATGGACTCGAATTTTTTTGTCTTTTTACCTGAGGCGTTCTTTTCTCTGCCAGCCAAGCCTCCAAACATCCCTCCAAGTCCCTTTTCTTCCTCTTCTTCTTTGACAGCCCGAAAATTAGAAATGATTTTGAGGGTTAGAGGTTGATCAAGAACTTCTTGAATCGTTCCTTCCCATTCTAAAACATTTTCTGTCTCAAGATTCAGGGCTCTATTTTCTTTAAACTGGCCTTTTTCAACATCCAATGAAATAGTGAGCTTCGGGAGTAAATCCTCATCGAAATTATCGAAAGTTTCTTCTACGGGGGCGTAAGCTTTTCCAACTTCTGCATCAGGAAAGCATGGGTCAAGATCTATCCATTGATTTTTCTTGAAAATCTGGATCCACCAATGATTTCTTACAGCTTCAACGAGTTCCTTATTCTGGAATGGATTGGAGATGAGAACATTTTCGTTATATGAAAAATTTTTCTTTTCAGGAAACAGGCTTCCAATGAGTAAAGCGGCTTTATCGTTGTCCAGTTTCCCCCTAACAAATCTTACCTCTTCTCCTTCATCGCGAAGAATATCCGCTAAATAAACAGATTGTTCTTTGGCATTGCCTTGACGGCTCCAGAGGATGCCTTGACCGAACTTAAATATATCTGTTGAAGGCTCGAAATGGATTTCGTCTCTGACAAATGAAAAGGATTCTTTCCATTTTTCTTCTGTTCCTTCATCTAGCTGAATCTTTTCTGAATTCGTTCTGCTTTCTTCCGGATTGTCTAAAGTATCGGAAGATTGGGCAAAGGATGGTGTAGCTTTATTTTCCTTTTGGCCCTTCCCGGAACAGGAAGCAAGGAAAACAAGAAAAAGAGCAGCCAAGAGGACGCATGAAAATTTTTTGAGGTTATTCATAATTTCTCCTTTCTAAAAAGGAATTTAAAAGCTTTAATCAGGGTTTCTGCTCTTAGTGTTTGAAAGCTTAAGTGTAGCTTCACTCTCATAACCTCGGAAGTATAGGGAAGATGGAGATGTGTCTGTGTCGTAAGCAAGTTCAAATCGAACAAACATTCCAGGTGGAATGATAAAGGGATCTGGAGGCCGGTAAGCCAGTGCGGAAGTGACATCTCCATCTACGTAAAGTTTCTCTCCACCTGCATTTAGAATGAATTGAGCATCCATTTGAATCTCAAGCCCGCTATTAACCAGCGACTGAATCCCCAAATTTAAAATAACTCGGCTACCTTCCTGGCGCATTCCAAAAACCATCACTTTCATGGTATTGCCGTCGTGATGACTGACTATCGCTTTTGGCCTTGGTTCAGGTTTCATCTTAGTCAAATCAAGATAAAAAACATCATTTCTAAGGCGTATTCCCAGACGATAGACTTTAGCCAATAAAGGCACAAGAAAAGCCAGCTCCTGATACTGATAGATCTCTGGAGTAAAGCGAATAAAACCCTCGTCTGTGGTTGATCCACTCACACAATAATACAAGTAGCCCCCCTCTGTAAAAATCCAAGTGTATTCTTTTGGCTCTATCTGAACAATATCTTTAATTTCCTTTCCCAGAAAACTCTTGCCACTCAACTTAACTACAGCAAAGTGCCAACCTTGTGGAGCTTCTTCTCCAGCATAATTGTTCTGAAAATCAAAGGAATGGGCAGCTATTTCAACAGAGTCACTTTTTATTGTGCCTAGAACTTTAGGCGGCGGTCCTCCACTTCCTCGAGCTTTAGCCAGATCTCCTTGGATGGAAAGCAGAATATGACCATATTCATAGTCAAAGAATTGGAAACCAAGATTCTGGGCATTTTTTGGGATTAAATAAACAAAATTTGCTTTACGTACCTCGCCTTTTTTGGCAATAGTAAAAGGATTTTGAAGGTCTGCCCCTCCTGGAATCTCCGCGGTTAGCTTATTTAGTGGATAAGCCAGGCCGTCAGCGATAAGGTAGGCGTGATTAAAGAATTCTTCGATCATATAGGCCACATCGACATCAACATATTCAGTTTTCTTTTTCTTTTTACCTCCTGCAAAGGTGTTTACTCCCATGGTTCGATCTGTCTTCCCTTCAAGTTTGTCCTTAGACACTTTTTGCTTGGGGTGGATGTTTTCCCATTCTGTTTCCAGGATGAGGAAAGTCCAGCTCTGCGGAGCGGTAAAATCAGATACTTCGGGTTTAAAGATACTTTTTACTATTTTAATTGAAGCAGCTTTGTTTGAATCCTTTTCTATAATATTTTTCCCTATATTAGACAGATTAGAATTAATTTCATGATTTGGAGTTCCTCTGATATTCTTGGCTGGAAGTTGTAAAAGTAAAAAACAGAAGAAAAAAAGGAAAACTAGAGGAAAAATTAAAACCCGTGATTTTATGTTCTTAAACATTGCCCTATTCTCCCGCTATATTGGATTGCGGGATTGCAAATTATTTCGTTAGGTTTTTACTATCACCTTTTTAATAACATGTCAATTTCAAAAAATTAGCTGTTTCCTAGAGATCTTTTTAAAGCGTCACCTCAGCTTGATGAATAAGAAATTAATCTTTACATTGTATAAAAATTATCTATAGAAATTTTATACTATAATCTCGTGGATGCTTTTTAGCTATTTAACAGGGATGATACCTTTTTCCGTATTCTATGCGGTTCATCACGGTAATCCATACTTTGTGTTGATGTAGAAGGGGACATCGTATTAAATTCCTCAATAAGATTTTAGTTTAAAAAAGGAGGAAAAACCGATGTCCCGATCATTATTTTATCATGCCTTAGGCCTTTATGGCTATCATCATTTACGGATGCGAATTAAAGAAGGAGTCGTATACCTGTATATGGGTCGTACCAAAAAGCGCTGTTTTTATTGTAAATCCTATAAGGTAATCCAAAGAGGTTATTGCTTAAGAAAGATCTGCGGAGACTCTGGAAACTACCTACCAGAAGCCAGGCTGAGAGGTTCCTCAATGACTGGATCCATAAAGCTCTCAGCTCCGGGGTAATACAGCTGGCCCGTTTCGCCAGAAAGATGCGCAGGCATATAGCCGGTATACTTAACTACTTCTACTTCCCCATCTCCACTGCCAAGGTAGAGGGAATTAATAACCACATCAAGGTTATCAAACGCATGGCCTATGGATACCGTGACCTGAATTACTTTATGCTAAAAATATACAACCTGCATACTAAAAAGTACGGATTATCGTGATGAACCTCTTAATTAGACGTTTTGGCAGCCCAAAATTCTCAATTAGGACCATATTTCCGGGAAAACAAGGAGTGATCTCATTTGTTTAAAGTCAGTTGCACAGGTCTGACCCTATTTAGACTATTTAGCCTTCATTGGTTTTGAGACATCATATTTAACTTTTCCGACGATTTCTGCAGGCCCCCTGTCAGTATCATATTCTCACCTTCCTTATCTGCAATTAGAATTCCGCCAGGATTAATTATTTTTAAGGGAAAATCACATTCATCCAGTTTAGCAACAACAAAAGCTGATGCAACAGCTCCTGTTCCGCAAGACTGGGTGATTCTTTCAACACACGCTTCATATGTTTTTATTTTGATAGTGTGCCTGTCTATTATCTCAATAAGATTAACATGCATGTTGTTTGAGTAACCCAGCTTTGAAGTCAGTTCCTTATTGTATCTATAACTTTTTGCAACTTTTTCTGCATCAATTTCTTCCAGATTCTCTGTGAAGAGTACCAAATGAGGCAGACCGCTATAGGCAAAGTGTAGTTCCGGGTTAATACTACAAAACTGGTTTATAATGCCCAAGTTAGTCCAAATATTTCCATTTAAAAGTTGAACTGTTTTTATACCATCAAGTGTTCTTATACATGCTTTTTTGCCAATGTAATTATTCAGAAATGCGTATCTTGCAATACATCTTAAACCATTGCCGCACATGGTTTCTTCTGTTCCGTCCCTATCAAATATCCTCATCATAATATCTCCTTTACCTGTACCTGGTCTAGACAAGAATAATATGCTGTCTGGGTCAAAACCGCAGGACTTAGAAACTTCTCTCACAAAATCATTTTTGGCTTTTTCTTCTATAAGCGTTTGAAAATATTCATCAACTATAACCAATCTGTTTCCAACAGCATTCATGAATGTTAATTTTATTTTTTTAGTATCCTTCTTTGCAGCCATTTTACCATAATCAGTTATATTTAAGTTCATACTCCCTTGTTTAGGGGCGGGTTTATGTCAACATTTATCCCCTGCTATTATTTTCCCTCGCTCTATCCAAGATTTCAATATAGCTAGGGGTTTATATTTCTGGTTTGCGCATCACTTAATGTTCATATCTCGTTACAGCTGTTTCTACTATCTCATCAAGCAGTTCTTTTTCTCCTTTGCCTTCTGCCACTGCCATAAATCCAATATAGCTATGGGGTTTTTCTTTAGGTGTGCATAATAATCCGGCAAAAGTGTTTCCTTCAAGAAGAAAAGGCCCTTCCTTAGTTAGGATTGTATCTATTCTACCATAATCTTTAAAGCCAAGTTGCTTGTAAGCTTTGATTGCTAAGGACTGCATTCTTGCTGTTTCTGCTTTAGTTAATTCTGCGGGGCAGATGAATTCATCATCGTCTAGTTGCTTTTTTTCATAAGTTAGTATCTGACCGTTTTTTCTGATTTCTAATGGAGAAAGTACTCTTGCATTACCATCATTCCCTATTATTCCAACGATTATCTCCCTGCCGTCTAGAAATCTTTCAATTAGAGCAGGTTGTTTCATTGTAGTATATATTCTTTCAACAGTACGTACCAGTTGATTGTAGTTTTTAACAACAGATTCAGGAGTTATCCCGCAACTTCCTCTGCCGGATAGAGGCTTGATAAAAAGAGGATAGTCAAAGGGAGGGTTCTTTTTAAAGGGCTTACAGTTTTCCTCATTTCTTGCTACATGATAGGGTGACGTTGGTAAACCATTTATCTGCCATATCCTTTTTGCAAGTGATTTATCAGTTGCAAGAGCAATTGTAGAGCTATCAGAACCTACATAAGGAATCCTTTCTTTTTCTAGTACCTCAGCTTCAATAAGGCTTGAAACATTGAATACAAGGTCAACCTTTGCTTTTTTTAAAGAATTAATAAAATTAGGGCCCCAATTTATTGTAACAACATCATACCTTGCTACGGTCAAAGCTTTTCTGTACTGTGCAACTTCTTTGGATGTTTCATCCACAACATTTTCTTTTCCTGCAAACTTTTCCTGTAATGTAAAATTACCCCTTTTTTTATTTAATAGGCCGATTCTTAAACTACTCATTTTTACTGCTCACACATAACTAAAAAGAACTTATTTAGTTGCTTTTAGGCTTCTCTATCATAAAATAGCAAAATGTATATTAAACTAATATTTCTTATATCAACTTTACAAAGACGATGGAGAAGGAGTCTTCTATGGACCTAAGAGAGAATATTGGGTATCATTTTGATTTAAAATCCTTCTTAATCACGTTTTTTATATAATACAACATTTTTCAGTATATTGAAATTAAAATATTACTATTTTCTTAAATCTTTAATTTGAATAGGGTCAGACCTATACAAATCACTGATATATTTTAAATTAATTCTTATTTCCCTCCTTTTTTATGCCTTAATCGGCTAATTTTAGGGTCGAAATCGTCCCAGTTAGTATATATTTCTTCCTTTTTCTTTCCGGAATATTCTGGAGTTCATGGTAACCACTGCATTCCCATTCTGATGTATGCTTGACACTATCGGTCCGGACCATATTCTCTCTTAATTGGACGTATTGGCAGTCCAAAATTATCAATTAAGGCAATATTTCTGGGAAAATAAGGATTTATCTCATTTTAAAATAAATTGTCAGGCCCTTTAGAAAATATGGCCAGTAATAAGTTCCGATCCCTGGATGTCATCGAAAGCCGTCCAAACAAATCATAAACTGTTTGTGTCATATGCTTTTTGTTTTTTGTATGAATGAATTTTTTATCTTCCAGTTTTTCCAAGATCAATCGAATACATTTATCCTGTTCTTCCCATGACAAAGGTTCTTCCCTTTTTTCTCTGGATTCAGGGTGTATGCTACAGGAATATATCTGAAAAAGAGTCAGAAGAACTGCTGAAGCAAGGTTATATGAGGGTTGTTTTAATGCTTGAGGAATCGTAAACCTGAAATTTGAATAACGCATTTCTTCAGATGTCAAACCTGTTCTTTCTGTTCCAAAAAGAAGTCCAATTTTTGTCGATGGAGGGTAGTCAAACATGATGTCTACTGCTTGCTTTAAAGAAACTGTAGAAAAATTTTTCCTTGGTTTAGCAGTTGCCCCGAAAATAAGGTTAAAATCAGCACAGGCTTTACTTACATCCGGATAGAAGCGTGCATTATCTAAAATGTTTATGGCATGCACAGCCGTTGCCATGGTTTTTTCTCTAAAGGCCTTGAGTCCTACAATGCTCAAGTGTTCAAATCCTGTGTTTTTCATGCTGCGTGCTACAAGGCCAATGTTTTCTGCATGTTTTGGATTCACAAGGATGACAGTAAATCTTTTTTTCACATCGGTTTCCTTTATTTCCATAGAATTCTAACCTGTCATTAAAACCATCCTATTTACCCAAAATGAATTTTAATCGCTTAGCTTGATATTGACTCTTTTCTTGTCTTTGCCTCCGTGCTGGGACTTTACATTAAATTCCACCCAGCCTTGAGAGCCATCCATTTGTACAAGAACACAGAAATGCAGCGTCTGCTTTTCTTTCAGCATGAATTCATATGTATTACGTGTACATGGCTCTGACATTGGATATGGATTTCCTGCCCGAAGATTCCAACCTGAAGGATAGTTCCTGTTAGGGTCAGGGCCTCCAATTTCGCCTTCTCCAAGTTCAGGATGCTTAAATTTTTTCCAAGGTATGAACATCTTGCCGGCGAATTTTTCATCCTGATATTTCAGCAGTGCGCGAGCCACTTCTAATCTGGCATTTTTTCCGGTGAATTTAGAGATGCCTTTTATGTCTTTTCTGGGGTTCCAGAGTTCGGTTGTTTTTGTCATCTATAAGCTTTTTGATCCATGTGTCCGAAGTATAGCCTGAAACCAGTTTGTCGATGATGTATAAGCAGACTTCGGTTCCAGTATGCTCATTCCCTTTGAGATTATGAAATTGAGACTTCATAACACACTCCCTCCTTTTATACTTTGTCTAGTTTTTTGGCCTGGTATAAGGGCGCAAACTGAAGCTGAAGTCAAATGATTTGGGATAAAGTGAGTATTTTTTTATCACTCCAGGGCCGCAGCTTCCATTACCCAGGCCGTACTGCCATGTATCCAGGCTCAGAATGATGTCTTTCCTTGGGGTAAGTTCATTAATGTGGTCAGCCTTGTCAAGGTCGGATGCCGTGTAGTAAAGGGCTGTTACTGATAGAACATCATCAGCAGCTATAAGAAGGCCTTCACCTGAACTGTCTGTAAAGGCTGCCCAGCGGACATCTTCCTTATTCCCTGTTTCCTGCGGTCTTACATACGGCACATATTGCTCTGAAACTGTGCTGTGGTATAAGCTGACAGCAGCCCCTGTCTTGCGATCAGGATAATTTTCATGCGGACCGCGGCCGTACCAGTGGAAATTTTTGAAATCTCCCATAACTGTGAGTTGGACTCCGAGCTTTGGCAGAATCGGCAGTTCTCCAAACGGTTTTATATCATTGTCCACCTGAATCCAACCGTTGCCTTGAACCGTGTATGTGCAATTATGTTCAAATCCGCTTTCTTCAGTGCCGTGACATGTAATATGTGCAGATACCTGAATATCCCCATTTCCTAATTCTTTAATATGAAAGTCTTTAACCTGGTGTTGAAGTTTGTCCAGTCCTGCCCGATACCAACTCTTTGCAAGATGCCGGTTGTTATCAGTGGGTGCCCTGAAAGCATTCAAGAGCGGGCCTCTGATATTGTCTTGGGTATTCTTGATTACTGCCTTATCTTTATAAACCAGAGAGGTTATTGTCCCGCTCTCACGACTGAAAATAACATTAAAATCCTTTCCTCTGATTTTAACAAGTCCATTAGACTCAGTTAGCTTTAATTTGACCGCACCCTTTTTATATACCGCTTTTCTGGCTGGTACATTGTAAGGTACTTTGAACTGCTCCCATGCAATTTCATGGCCTTTATCTGCCCAGATTGTGTCTTTATTCAATGTAAATGTCACTTTTAACCAGTATTCAGCACCTGGTGCGAGTGCCGGTTTTTTTACAGGCAGAATAATAGATTTTTTGTCCCCTGGAGCAATATCCAGCGGTCCGAGTGTGCCATGCTGAATGACTTTCCCATCCTCAGACAGGCTCCATTTGACGTCAAATTCGATGAGATTCGTGAAAAAATATTTATTATGGATTGTTGTCTTCCCCTGGGTTATGTCATCAGCCTTGATTCCGACATTCTGGTATACTTTTTTAACCTCCCACATCTTGGGGGGAATCTTGCGGTCTGGAAATACAAGCCCGTTGATGCAGAAGTTCCCATCGTTTGGCTCATCGCCGTAATCGCCGCCGTATGCCCAGAATTCTCTGCCGTCCGGCGATTTTCTGCGGAAGCCCTGATCGACCCAATCCCAGATGCATCCGCCCTGCAGGTGTTTGTATTTTTCTATAGCATCCCAGTATTCCTGCAGATTGCCGACTGCATTCCCCATGGCATGGGCATATTCGCAGAGAATTAAAGGCCTATCTTGCTTTTTTTCGGCATATTTTATGATGCTTTCAATTCTGGAGTACATCGGGCAGACTATATCTGTATGAGGTCTTCTGCCCGCACGTTCATAATGAACGAGCCTCGATGGGTCCCTGCGGTGAATCCATTCGCTCGCAAACTCAAATGTTGTCCCATCTCCGGCTTCGTTTCCCATTGACCAGAAAATCACAGAAGGATGATTTTTATCGCGCTCAACAACACTGATAATTCGATCCATGTGTGCCTTTTGCCATTCAGGTTTGTTCGCAAGAGTTTTTTCTGGGGAGTAGCCTATACCATGCGATTCGATATTTGCTTCATCTATAAGATAGATTCCATATTTGTCGCAGAGGTCATACCATTTTGGGTCGTTTGGGTAATGGCTTGTCCGCACCGTATTGATGTTAAACTGTTTCATAATCTTAATATCTTTGACCATGGATTCGAGGCTGATGTAATGCCCTGTATCAGGGTCATGTTCATGCCGGTTCACGCCTTTGATAAGGATAGGAAACCCATTTAGCAGTAACTGGCTGTCTTTTATTTCTACTTTGCGAAATCCAAAATTAGTGCGTTCGACTTCTAGAACCATACCTTCCGAATCCTTAAGCGTCATAAGCAAAGTGTAAAGATTAGGCTTTTCTGCTGACCACTTGAGCGGATTAGTAACATGAGCTTTCATCTTGATCGTGCTCTCCGCACCTGATGCTATATATTTAGTGGAACCTTCCATTAGTACATCAGGGCCAACATATTTTCCTGCCGCATCCAGCATGGAAACATCAACTTTAGGGCTTTCGAATCCACTATTAGAGTAATTCCTTACTCTGGCCGTGATTTTTAATACTGCATCATGATACTCATCATCCAGGCTGCATACGGCTTCAAAATCTCTAATGTGAACAGAAGGAGTAGAAAACAAATAAACGTCACGGAAAATCCCACTTAGCCGCCAGAAGTCCTGGTCTTCCAGGTAAGACCCGTCAGACCAGCGGTAGACCTCTACTGCTAAAACATTGCGGCCGCTGCATATATATTCCGTGATATTGAATTCTGCAGGCGTTCTGCTTCCCTGGCTGTAGCCAACCTTTTTTCCATTGACCCAGAGGTAAAATGCAGATTCGACACCGTCAAAATGAATAAAGACCTCACGGTCTTTCCATTCTTCGGGAATCTCGAATTCTCTCCGGTATGACCCGACAGGATTATAGTCATGCTGGATGTATGGAGGATTTTTCTTAAATGGATAGCGTACATTTGTGTAAATTGGCCTTCCGAAACCCTGCATTTGCCAGTTGCCAGGGACTGAAATATCCTTCCACTTGCTGACATTGTAGGAGAGCTTGTAAAAATCAAGCGGGCGGTCAGCAGGTTTTGAAACCCAGTTAAACTTCCACTTCCCGTTGAGTGACTTGAAGAAACTTGAAGCTTTCTTCATTCCTTCTAAAGCTGTCTTGAAATCTTCATAAGGCATCAGTGTGCAGTGTGCAGGCTCTTTATTGTGCCCTATAATTTCAGGATTTTCCCAGTCATTGTTTTCCTGGGTGTATATTTGACTGTGAAGAAAACTCAACATGAAAATGCACAATAAAACAGCTGTGAACGAAATATTCTTTGATTGTCTAATAGTCATATCTATCTTCTTTGTTCTGAATCAATTATTTTTTCCGGGTCCGTAGAGAACCATTCCCTGGCGCGCTCCCGTATATTTGTCATTTTCTATAACAATTTTTCCATTGACGATGACATAAGAAAATCCCTCGCCATACTGATGAGGATTGGAAAATGTGGCCTTGTCTTTTATATTTTCATAATCAAAAATTGTAATATCTGCAAACATTCCTTCTTTTATCAAGCCTCTATCTTTCAAACTAAAAACCTGTGCAGGAAGAGAAGTCATTTTTCGGATTGCTTCTTCAAGTTTCAACACTCCTTTTTCCCTAACATAATGAGAAATAACTCTGGGAAAAGTACCATAATTTCTCGGGTGTGGAACTCCTTCTCCAAAGACTCGGACAGCTCCATCGGAAGCGTGCATGGTGTAGGACAATTTCATCAAATATTGGACATCTTTTTCATCCATCTGAAAGAAAACGCCTGAAGCTCCTCCATTTTTTTCAATCTCAATGATTAAATTCACACCGTTCTGGATGGTAGGCTTCTGTCCACGAGAAATAAGAATTTCCTTTAGATTTTTCCCCTGATAATCGGGATTCTTTCTGTAACTTGCGATATATATTGTCTCGAGCTTATCGATTCCTTTTGTTGAGGTTAATCTCCTTTCGATAATGTAATTTTTTATTCTATTGTAGGTCTTCCTATCTTTCAATCTCTTTAAAAACTCTTCCGTTCCTCCTTCGAATGCCCAGGAAGGAAAACTGCTGGTAAAGCCAGAACTGGTTGCCGTATAGGGATACTGGTCAAGATGAACATTTACTCCTCTTTTCTGAGCCTTTTCGACAGGTTCTGTAATCATCTCATGCTCTCCCCAGACACTATCTTTAGCTAATTTTATATGAGATATCTCTACAGGAATTCCGTTTCTTTCTCCTACTTCAATAGCTTCTTTGATGGCTTCAGTAATATGATCCCCCTGGTCCCGGATGTGAGATGCGTAAATTCCCTTATATGGAGCAATAGCTGAAGCTAAATTTACAAGCTCTTCAGTAGTGGAATAGATTCCAGGTAGATAAGCCAGTCCTGTGGAAAACCCAAGAGCCCCTTCCCTCATTTCTCCATCTATTAGCGTTTTCATTTCTTCAAGCTCCTCTGGAGTAGGGTCCTCCATTTTATATTCCATGACTTTTCTTCTTATTGTATTATGACCTATAAGGCAGCCAAAATTGAGAGCAATTCCCTCTTTTTCAAGCTTTGAAAATAGCTCTTTCAAAGGGAAAGGATGGCCTCCACAGTTTCCTCCAATTACGGTTGTGACCCCTTGATGAAGATAATTATCAACAGTTGGTATTTTTGCAATCTCCCTGTCACAATGAGTGTGAACATCAATAAAACCCGGAGTCAATATTAGACCTTTTGCGTCGATTATTTTCTCCGCATTATTTGTAGCGACATCCCCTAATTTTATTATTCTACTGTCTTTTATTCCCACATCACCTGTGAATCCAGCTTTTCCAGAACCATCAATGATTTGAGCATTCTTTATTACAAGATCATATGATTGCTGAGGAGAAGAACAGTTTGAAAGGAATATAGAAAAAAAGAATCCTGCAGCTAATAAAAAGATTAAGACGGACTTTTTCATTATTTCCTCCTGAATTTATTAATTTTATTCCAATCTTGGAACGTATGTCAATTTACCCAAATAAAATGCTGAATGGCCAGTACTTATAGAGGCTTTTGTAAATAAAGCAGATTACGAAAATTCATTCTAAGATGAAGCAAGGACGTACATTTTTCGTCATCTACCGAGAGTTAAAGGTCATTCGTCGAATAATACTAACAATATTCTTCTGAACTGCTTATATTGAGGTAGAAATTTAACCTGTGGAGGAAAAAATGGAAAAAAAAGCAAGCATTAATCTTGATTTAAAAGTGATCATCGGGCTGGTTGTCATTTGTGCGGGTATTCTTTTTCTGCTTGAAAATTTGGGCGTTGTTATCGGAATAAACATGTGGGATTTCTGGCCTGTCGCGCTCATTTTGATCGGTCTAAGCCATATCTCCAAGCCCAGTGAAATACGGCAGGGTTTCAGCGGAGCGATCTTTATTCTTGTCGGAGTATTGTTCCTTTTGAACAATTTAGATATTATAGTATTTGATATAGGAACATTCTGGCCGATCATCGTAATTTTAATCGGAATAGCGATCATTAAAGATGCAGTGTGGGGAGGTCATAAAGCTCCATCCTCTAGTGATAACTTTAATCTTTCATTTATCCTGGGAGGAGGAGAGTACAGATTTACTTCAGACCAATTTAAAGGCGGAAAATTGGCTGCATTCATGGGTGGTGGAACAATTGACCTGAGAGATGCTGACATCCAGATCGATTATGCAGTGATCGATGTATTTGCTTTTATGGGAGGAATTGAAATAAGAATACCCCGGCACTGGTATGTTAATATGCAGGGAACACCTATTCTTGGCGGGATAGACAATAAAACAGTTGTAATGTCACAGGAAGAAAGAGCAGCACATCCGGAAAAAGCGATTAAAAAACTTACTATAAGAGGAATGGCTATAATGGGAAGTATCGAGGTAAAAAACTGACATGTTTCCTTATCTTCGCTCACCTAAGAATTTTCTTTTAATCACGGTCATATGGAGCCCGGTAGTTATCTGTATGACCGTTCTGGTGAGCAGTCTTACAGGCTTATCTTTTTCAGCAGCTGTCATACTTACAGTTCCACCTATAATGGTGGAACTTTTTTTCTGCCTTTCTTCCTGGTACCTGTGTAAAGCTATGCTCCCGGAGCGAAAAAATCTGGTCAGTATTATTCTAAGACAGGGTGTGGCCGCCTTAACGATGACAGGAATATGGCTGCTGTTTACAATGTCTTACAGCGAGGTCCTGGATTTTTTCCTTAACACCAGGATATGGAGGGTACGGTTCGATCAGGTCTTTCTTCTCTTTGCGGCTGCAGGGATTTTCCTGTATTTTCTGGCTGCTTTGATCCACTATCTGATTCTCTCCCTGGAAAAAAGCAGAGAGGCAGAACAGCAGGCACTAAAGAACCGTTTGCTTTCCAGCCGCATCGAGTTAAACTCGCTTAAAGCAACCATTCACCCACACTTCTTATTTAACAGTCTAACCGCCCTGAGTACTTTGACTAAAACATCACCTGAGCTGGCATATAGGGTTTGTATACAGCTTTCCGATTTTTTACGCTACAGTCTGGTTTATGCCAGGAAGGAATGGGTGAGTGTGAAAGATGAACTCGAGCACATAAAAAGCTACCTGGGAATTGAAAAAATCCGGCTGGGTAAACGACTGACACTCGATTTTAATATAAACGAGCAAGCTATGGCAGAGCAGCTTCCTCCTTTTTCACTTTTACCTCTTGTAGAAAATGCCATTAAACACGGCTTTCAGCAGACTACCGAATCCGGCACACTTACTCTGCAAATAGAAAAATATCCGAATTCCCTGCTGATTTTGGTTAAAAATCCCCTGGATAAAGCCGCCCGGGCCCAAACAAGCCCTGGATATGGACTAAAAGCACTGAAACAACGCCTTGCCAATGCCTATGGGGACAACACAAAGCTGATCATCAGCCAAAAAGAAGATGATTTTATCGTCAAACTGCAGATCCCATTAGAGGGAAAAAATGAATAGAAAACGAGCCATTATCGTCGATGATGAAGCTCTGGCCAGAAAAGCCCTTAGAATGGTTATCGATAGGTTTGAAGAGATCGAGATCATTGGGGAATGTTCAGACGGGTTTGAAGCAGTAAAGGCAATAAATGAAAAAAGACCAGACCTAGTATTCCTGGATATCCAGATGCCGAAACTGGATGGCTTTGACGTACTGGAGCTTCTAGGAAAGGATGCTCCTTTTATAGTCTTTGTAACAGCATATGATGAATACGCTCTGCAGGCATTTGAGGCCCATGCCCTGGATTACCTTTTGAAGCCGGTTAAACCCGAACGTTTGGCAAAAACACTAGACCGGATCAAAGAACGTTTCCCGGGAAAAAGCAGACAGCCTGTTGATAAATTACTGCAGCAGCACCGTCTGAAAGATGTTCCACATAAAAGAATCCTTGTAAGGGACCGGGGGAACATCTACATAATACAGGCAGAGGATATCACCTATATCGAGGCTCAGGGTGATTATGTTTGCATAAATACACTAAAAAAATCTTCCCTAAAGAATGACACCTTAGCTAATATGGAAAAGATGCTCGATCCCCGAAAGTTTTACAGAATACATCGCTCCTATATCATAAATATCGATTATCTGAGCAAGATCGAGCCCTATACAAAAGACAGCCGTGTCGCGATTTTAAAGAATGGCAAAACCCTGCTAGTAAGCCGCTCCGGATACAGCCGGATCATGAAGCTGTTATGAGAAAAAACTCAACTAAACCAGAATAACGTCGAATTAAACATTTGCTTTTTGGGGATGTTTTGATTTCTGCTAATTTTTTCTAAATTTCGGCCTTTTTATCTTCTATATTGCCAAGATTATTCTATCAGCTCGGTAGCTTTCCGTGGGATATCCGCGATCGTATCCACCACATGCGCTCCCACTTTTTTCAATATTTCCACTTTGCCGGCATGTGATCCACGCGAACCTTCCACAATGGCGCCAGCATGAGAGAATCTGGTCCCGGACTTGGCGGCCTTGCCCCCGATATATACAATTACAGGCTTTGTCAGTTTTCCCGCCTCTATCAATCCGGCGACTCGTTCTTCCTGAGTCGAGCCGATCTCCCCAAACATGACTATGAGTTCAGTCTGGCCGTCCCTTTCAAAGAGTTCCATTACCTCTGGGTGTGAAAGGCCTACGACCGCATCCCCTCCGACATGAATGATGGTGCTCTGACCCAATCCGGCCTCGGTTAGATAATAGGAGATCGCAGACGTCATGCCTCCGCTTCTGGAGCTTACTCCGATAGGACCAGGTCTGAACCATTCGCTGGCCTTCTCCGCCCGGCCGCCGATCATACCGATCACAGCTTTTCCGGGACTGACAAGGCCCAGTGTATTGGGCCCTACAAAACGTGCGCCTTTAAGCTGAGCAAAACGGGATATTTCGAGCACATCATGAATTGGGACACGGTCAGGTATCAGGACAATGAGTTTCACCCCTGCATCAATGGCTTCCAGCGCCGCGTTTTTCACAAGCGCTGCCGGTACAAACACAACACTGATATCAATGGGTCCGGTCTTTTCCCATGCCTCTTCCACGGAATCAAAAACCGGGATATTATAGACAAATTCACCGCCTTTGCCGGGAGTAACACCGGCTATGACCCTGGTCCCATAGTCTTTCATCAACCGTGCCCTGACCATCCCTTCGCGGCCGGTTATGCCCTGGACGATTACTCTTGATTTTTCATTAACTAAAATTGCCATTTTCTCTTCACTTTCTTACCATTTCATTAGAATTTTTAATTACTTTATCCCTGTACTCGTTAAGCCCGGGTATCGGTAGATCGATAAATACCGCATCCCTCGCATGAAATTTGCAGAAGATCTCACAGGCCAGGCATTCCGTACATTTGCCTTTTTTGGCATCTTCTTTTCCAATGGCCAGCACCGGCCGTCCATCATGCAGCTGCAAAATGCCGGCAGAGCAGGCCTCGATACACCCATGCGAACGGCAATCCAGGCACTTATTATGGTCAATCGAGATCTTACCGGTAACCGTATCAAAAGAATAGCAATCTGAAGGGGGCTTGGTCTCTTCTACAGGAACAACCCGGTGCAAGCCGAAATCATTATCCTTTATCAGTTCTCCCATTCTTTGGGCGCAAAACTCGGGGGGGTCATCCTTTCCGTAGCCTTCGACCTTTCCCGGAATATCTTTAAGATAAGCCTCTAGGATCTCAATGGCTTTTTCTTCAAAATTTCCCCCCAGCCTTATTACTGCTGGAATACTCATCTTTTCTGCATAAAAGGCCTTGACCAGTCCCCGTGCGGAGTGAAACTGTTCCTGACTGGCTACACCGGAACCTGATGCAAAATATCCCTTTATATTCGGCTGGGATAGGATGATCCTGGCAGCCCGGTAAACCTTGGAGGCGGAAGGGTTGCCGCTGGTATCACAGTAATTCGCCAGTTTAAATCCTCGGTTTAGGACCGCATCCATAGACATCATAGAACCGCCTCCGCCCGCACCATTGAATCCTAGAGCCATATCCTTTTCCATGATGTTCTCCATCATCTGGAGAAAATAAAAAGTCCCCCTATGGTCTTTTTCTTCCACATGATAAGCGATCCGTTCCAGTTCAGTCGGAGGTCGGTCAAACTCACGGGCCACTTCGATTCCCAGTTCCGGGTGGCGAAAAACTGCATAGTCATCCACAGTGAAATGACAATCAGCCGCATATACCAGCCCGTCTTCAGCCAGGACCAGGGGATTTATTTCCACAGAGCGGGCATCATAGGTATGTGCTACTTTATACAAGCGTGCTAAAATGGAGGACAATTGAGTGAGGACTTTTCCCGATAGGCCTGTCCTGCGCACCATGTTACGAACCTCATACTTTTTGAGTCCTTTTAGGACATCGATACTGATGCGGGAGATCTTCTCGGGAGACTTCCGGGCTATATCTTCGACTCCTGTCCCACCCACGGAGCTGAAAACAAGCAGCGGGGATTTAGCAGCGTCATCTATAACGAGTCCAGCAAAATATTCCGATTCAATCGCCAGCTTTTCTTCTACCAGCACTTTTTCTACTATAAAGTTTTTTACTTTCATCCTCAATAAAGCCTGGGTTTTAGCTTTAGCCTCTTCCGGTGAAGCAGCAAATTGAATACCTCCCAAGCCGGCCCTGCCTGTAACCCAGACCTGTATCTTGATTACCACTGGTTTGCCTATCTCCTGGGTAATCCGGCGCGCTTCCTCAGGGGATGAGGCTGCACTTCCTTCCGGAACACGGATCCCGGCTTCCTTTAAAAGCTCTTTACTCTGGTACTCATATAATCTGGCCATTTATCCTTTCCTCTACTCTCGATCAATATATTATATGATTTCATAGCACTGCTGTCCGGTTAATTTTAGGAAATATGATGTATCATATTGATATTAATATAAATACAAAGATATTTTCTTTTATCGATTTGAAACGAAATTGTGATTTTCAACGCTGTAACTTCAATTATATCAACAAATTTATTTTTATTTTCAACTTAACCGGACAGCAGTGATTTCATAGTATAAATCGTTTTGCTATAAAAACAATGCCCTCAGGTCCACGATATTCAATAATCTTTTCCCTATTAGTGTCAAATCCTTTGCCCAAAATTGGCTTTTTGTTCTTATGGCTCTCCAGAATATTTGATAGTAATTTCTTTTTTGTTTCTGAAAATGTTCTCTCTTTTTTGTAAAATTTTCGCCCTCTGAGCTGCAATATTAACAATAATTCATAGAAGAAATATATCCAGTCAATTATAAATCCATCCAAAAGAATGAATATTAGTGAAGATCCCGGAATAATGGGTCTGAGATAACCATCATCCCCTGTCTTGTAATTTAATAATTTAACCATTGTGTTCTTGCATCCAGTTTCATATTTTCTTTATAATAACGGGTAAATGAAAATAAGTATCACTTTCACCGGGGCAGATCATAATAATTTAAAAACATATACCAAAGAAATCGAATTGGGAAACCATTATGATAAAGCCATAATCGATCTTGCCAAAAATCAGGGGATATTTCTAAAATCAAGTTGTGGTGGTAAGGGAAAATGTGGACGTTGTATGATCAATCTTATCGAAGGTCGGTTTCTTATCAGGGATAAGGAGATTGTCGTATCAAAGCCTAACACTCGTAAAGCCTTATCATGCATGACTAGAGTACTGAGCGATAATGCAGTTATCGAGATTCCACAAGATTCTTTAATTGAAACGTCTGGGAAGATCATCGATGATTTTGTTCTTAAATATTATGAGAAAAACCCGACGACGAAAAAATATTGTCTTAATATACCGCAGGCCACTCTTGAGAGTCAGACAGCGGATTGTAAGAGAATGAAAGAGCAGCTGTTGAAAAGGGCTTCTATTCGGAATATACACATCCCACTGCCTATCCTTCGAAAACTGCCTGATGCGTTGCTGCATGGCGATCAAACGATCACTGTGACGCTGGGCCGTATTCACGATTTCTGGTCGATAATCGACGTGGAGCCAGCCGATACGACTTCGGCACATTATGGCATAGCCGCTGATATCGGAACTACTACGGTGATTGTAGTATTGATTGATCTGACCAGAGGTGAGATTATCGGTAAATCTTCTTTATATAATCGGCAAATGACTGTGGCAGAAGATGTGATCTCACGAATTTCGTCTATCCAATCTCAGAAAGAGATCGACCTTTTGAAATCTTTAGTAATCGACGATACAGTCAATCCCATCATAAGACATCTTTGCAATGAATACAGTGTTAAACGCAAAGATATAGGACGTGTAGCCCTATCAGGAAATACTATTATGATGCATATGCTTTTAGGGATTAATCCGCAAGGTATTGGAAAGGTTCCATTTCATCCAGTCACTAGGGCCCCTGATGCGTTTTTGGCAAGTGAAATCGGCCTCGATATAGCCCCTAATGGAATCGTAGATCTTATTCCTTCTGTGTCGGGCTACATCGGTGGGGATATCATCTCGGATATTTATGTATCCAAACTGCACGAAGATAGAGAACTATCTGTACTCATCGATATCGGGACTAATGGTGAGATCGTGATGTGTGAAAATGGTAATATGGTCGCATGTTCTACAGCAGCAGGTCCTGCATTTGAAGGTTATGGATTATATCATGGATGTCGGGCAAGCAAAGGAGCCATCGAAAGAGTAAGCTTTGATAAAAATAATAATGTAGTTATTGAAGTTATTGGAGGGGATAAGGCTAATGGAATATGCGGCACAGGCATGATTGATTTCATTGCAGAAGGATTAAGAATTGGCTTGATCGATCGAAGGGGCAAGGTCAATAATGAACTGCTTAAAAAGCTTAAATTAGATTATAAAATTCAAGAAAATGGAAAAAATATAAAGGCCTGTATTATAGCAGGAATTGACTTTTCAGAGATTAATGAACCGATTGTCATTTCTGAGCTGGATATTTCCAAAATACTGCTGGCAAAAGCCGCAGTATATGCTGGTATAAAAATATTATTAAAATTACACAACAAGACGTGGCAAGACATAAAGAGGTTTGTATTGACAGGAGGTTTTGCAAAACAGATCAACCTCCACAATGCCGTTTCAATAGGCCTGCTTCCACCTATTCCCGAAGACCGAATAGAAGTCATTGGTAACGGATCACTCGCAGGGGCTTTTTTAGCACTCGTTGAGCCTAACGCCATCGATGTGATGACTGCAATTTCATCGAAGATCAATGTTATTGAACTGAACATGTATGAAGACTTTCAGAAATGTTTTGTCGATGCACTATTTTTAAACAATAGTGATAAAGATGATTTATAATCTTAATTCTCTAAATCAGAGAACCATGAAAGTTCGTCTCTTTGACGATCTAGTACATGAAACAATGGGGAAATAGGTCAACTCAATTACAGCTAATCCTTTATCTATTGTTCAACTAATTCCACCCTTCTGTTCTTTGCTCTTCCAGCTTCGTCTTTATTTGATGCAGCTGGTGCGAGTGGACCATCTTTTAATCCTCCCTCCTCATAGCTAGAGTTTATTAAAAGTCTGTTAAGATTTCCCCTTTTTATTCTGTTATTCTTCTGAAGTGAAATAAAAATAATCAAAGACGAATCTCGCTATTTGAGCAATTTTGTCTTCGACCTCTCTTGTTTTCAATTCCATGTCTTTAGAAAAAATTGTTAGTGCAACGTGGCCCAGATTATCAGGAAGATAAATAATACCAACATTGTTGACCGTCCCCCCGATTGTGCCGGTTTTATGGGCCACCTTGACTCTTCCCGGAATGTCCCCTTTAATCCTCTGCTCCCCAGTCTGACATTTGAGCATGACAGAAATGATATATTCACAGCTTTCAGGATCGAGAATCTCTTTTTTGAAGATCATTTCAACCCAGCCAGCCCCGTTAAATAAAATGGGGACATGATACCCATTTCCTATTTTTTATATCATCCAGTTTTTTTAGAAAAGACAGGTCGAATATTGATCCTGTAGAGGAGACCTTCGAAAAAAGGGAAATAGATATCATTTCTCTATGCTGACCAAATTATCCTTTTTCTATTATCTCGAGAATAAATCTCTTTTTTAGCTTCATTCCAGCAGCACCGAGAATAACTCTGATAGCTTGAACGTTTCTTCCCTGTTTTCCAATAACCTTGCCTATATCTTCAGGAGCAACCTTTAATTCTAGGATCGAGGCCTGTTCCCCGTCTAATTGGGAAACCTGTACCTTGTCCGGATTGTCTACTAATGACTTGGCAATCAATTCAACGAGTTCTTTCACTGTAACCTCCTCTAAACCTTAAATTGCTTTTTTCAATCAAGCTCATGGACTGTAATCATTTTTTTCTTCTTCTCCGACGGGAAGGGATCGTTAGTTGCAATAAAAGCTTATTTTTCTCGCTCTTTTTTGGTGGTCTCTTTTTCTGTTCACTCCTTTTCATTCTGGTTCTTCTTATAATATTTTCAAACTTTTCTTTTCCATTGTGAAGAATGCCCATTATAAGCTCCCTTTGCTGAATTAACCCCTAAACAGGCAGCATTTTTTTCTCTCTCTGATAATATCCTTTTCCATCCCTCTCACTCGTCTTCCTTTATGAGGCAATTATCAGCATTAGCGTCCTTTTGATCCCTTAAGCTTCCTATTCTATGTAAGATGAGCTAATAAAGCAATTTAGAAAATTACTTGCTCTTCAGCCCAGCCAATCTCTTCCTGGCATCCTCAACCTCAGCAATACCAGGGTCAGCAAGAGGCTGACAGCGCTTCAATCTTAAATTTCTTTCAGAGAACTCACAGATGAATAAAATCCTTTTGCTATCATCTCGGCCAGAATGAGGTTTCCGTCTTTTAGTCTGATAATTCTATTCCGTACGGCTTTTTTGAGGATACCGAGCGTACCGGTGAGTTTTATGTCCAAAAATCCGGTCTCTCTCCTTGCAGTTCTATCATCACATGCAAAGAAAAATCCTCTGGATTTTGCGACAGCAATGCTGGAAACCTCGCTAAGACCGAGAGAGACGGAAATCGTTTCATAAAGGGATTTCTCCTTTTTAGTGCTCAAGACAATCTCCTTGAGCCATCCTTCCCTCAGAGAATCCTGGATTTTCGCCAAATCTTTGTGTCCTCTTTGAATCCCTCTCAAGATTTCTGCAGAAACAAACTCTATAACGAAAGCAGAGTTACTGTAAAGGTTTTTAAGGATGAACAGGGACTTGGAGAGGGCAAAATTGGAAAGGCAGCAGCAGTCTAATATGATCTCATGCATTTTCTGTGTCTTGTTTCAAGTCCTTCAGATCCTGGGAATAGATTGGTTTACCATGCTCCTTTAAGTAATTTCTCGCGCTGACCGGGTCTTGACTAGGATTGATTAGAATGCCTAGTGGGGTCGTTGGTGATTTTTCTGTTGGCGATTATGGGAGCAAACCAAGCAGTTTAAGAATGTTAATTAAATATAAAAAATAGGTGAATAGGTATTGTGTCACGGGTTTTTGTCAGAGGTGCTAATCCAGAACATCGACGCCGATGCTGGTGATCTTGTGGGGAGGTTCAGATTGAATTTCAAAAGAAATCTGGAAGAGCTTCCCGCTGGCTTTGGATTTAACTTTTAACCTCACTGAATATTCCCCGGTTTTCATGGCACCGAGAAGTTCTATTTTTCCAATCTCTTTCTGCATTTTCTGAAATTGACGCAGATGTTCTTCTAAGGAAAAATCTTTCAAAAAACTTGAAGCTAAGTTGTTTTTAATAAATTTTTCAGCTTCTTTTGAGTCCTGACTGTCTATAGCGCTGAGCAGTGAAGCTGAACACTTTCCTGTAATGGAGTCTGGAAGTCCCCAGTGTTCATTAATTCCGGATTCCAGTTCCATTTTTTCTGATTTTTTAGGGAGAGTATAGTCATAGCCGAAAACCACCCGTGTAAGTCCTTGGCTCACTTTCCATGCGCGGTAGGTATCTGTGTTTGCTAGGACTATAATTACCACATCTTCATCCACGTAGCGGAGAAAATCAGCTGAGAAATAGGGGTTTCCCCCATTATGGGCTATGAGTTTGGTATTTCGCGGTGTAGTGAATAAAGCCCATCCATATCCGTAAAAGGAATCTGCATCTTCGCCTTCCCGGATGTGGGGATGATAATACAACTTTTTTTCCTCTTCTCCCAGGATCGCATTCCCATCTAGGGCTTTATGCCATTTATGCATATCTTTTACGGTAGATAGAATGCCTCCGTTTCCTCTGAGATGCCAGCCAGGACCGTCTTCAAGCCAGGGATGATCCAGAAGTGTTTCCCAGTCGCTTTTTCCCCTGTAGCCGTGAGCCAGGTTTTCTTTATCCCAGGTGGGAATTAAATAGCCTGTATTCATCATTCCTGCGGGGGAGAAAAGATTTTCATGGAGGAATTCTTCATAAGATTTTCCGGAGACAAGTTCGATTATAATTCCGAGGAGGCTGTAACCCACATTTGAATACTCGTAGAGTGTGCCTGGCTTTTGTTCGAGTTTGGTCTTCATGGCTAATTGAATAAACTCCTCCCGTGAAATGAGATCAAAATCATGGCCTATGGCGCCGGGAAATCCAGCACTATGGGTTAAAAGGTGATGGAGAGTTATGTCCTTTTTATCTTCTGGGACATTCTGGAAATACTTGGTAATGGGATCTTTTACATTTAGTTTTCCCATCATTTGAAGCTTTAAAATCCCTGCTCCTGTAAACTGCTTGGTGATAGAGCCAATGGTAGACACCGTATCTGCTGTAAAAGGAATTTCTCTCTCTTTGTCTGCCATTCCGTACCCGCTGGAAAGAAGGACATTATCCTTCACAGCCACAAGTACAGAGCCTGAAAATCCAGCCTTTTCAGCGTAGGTCATATATTCTTCGAGTTTCATGGTGAGATCATCGGTTTGGGAAAAGCTTAATCCTGCTATAATTAGGATAAAAGCGGTATAAAACAGGATTTTATATTTCATTGGCACATCTCCTTCCTAGAGCCGGATTTGCGCTGCAGCCGGCTTTTTAGATGGTAAAACCGTTTATTCATTTAATTTAACTGATATGTCTCACTTTAGTTGCATATTGCTTGGAGATTGAGGTAAAAAAAATAGGAAACGCCCTTTACATTCAGCTATTTTTGTTCTTCGATTATTTCGCCTTTTTCTGCTTCTTTTCTATGTAAATATTCCTGATATTTAGCTCTGCCTTCATCCTTCCAGAACTTCCTGAAGTGCTTCCAGCTATCAACTTTTTTTCTGTCTTTTAAATGATCCCATCCAGGGAGAAACCTATTGTGAAAATGATCTGAATGATCTTTATGGTAAGAACCGAATCCACCGAAAAACAGCTTAGCGAGTAATAAAACACCAAATGCCTGCCAGTAAGTGATTTTTCCCAGCCCGAATAAAGCAGGCATAAGCCAATTCCACAGCAGCATCACTAGAAGACCAAAGACAAGTGCAAATCCTGCTGCAAATATCACCCCAATAAAAGCCATGCCTATAATACGGAAAACCTTTGATCCACGGTGAGGACTGGGTTCTCCTTGTATAAACATATTATCTTGATTCATTAATAAACATCAGGAAATCCTTTTATGAACATAAAGCAATAAACATATTTTCACTATGTCAATTATTAACGGAAAACACCATAAACCACTGCTGGTCTAAGAAATAAAAAGAATGCTTGAGTCTATAGCCAGCATTCTTCATGCTGTTAATAATGCTTTCCTTTGTAGAGCTGTGCCCGAGACGGCTCATGAATCCCTTCTCTCTTTTATTATCAATAATGACGACTCTACCTTTAGAACGAAGTGCTTTTTTTAAGTTCCTGAAATATTCTTCTGGATTGTTTATGTGGTGAAAACTATTTCTGGTAAATATTAAATCAACACTATTAGTAGGAAGGTTCGTATTTTCACCTTCTGCTAGTACTAAGGTCAGTTGGCCGTTAATTCCTTTTTTCTCGGCTTCCTCTATTATAAATGAAAGATTTCTTGCGTTTACATCAACAGCATACACGTGTCCCTTGTCACCAACTTCTGCAGTAAACCTATATGCGAAATAACCGCCTCCTGAACCGATATCAGCGATGCTTTTACCTGGACGAATATCTAAACTGCTTAGGATTTCATCAGGTTTGCTTTCCTCTGAGCCAGCTCTTCTGTTGAACATTTTTAATATGTATTTTTCGAACATTTTTCCTCCACTTAAAAATTATCTTCACTTATGTAGACGAGAAATGTTACTAATTATTGCATCAAATTTAATTAGCCTGGATTATTCATAAAGAATGCCGACACCATTATTTAACCTTGATGAAATCTGCTTATCAGCATGATTTTTCGCAAGATTAAGAGAGTTGCTTTCTTTATTGAATCTAATTTAATAATAATCGGTATTCTTTACCTTACAGGCGAGCCGATCTTACTGCATCTGCTGCATTACAAAGCATTTGCGGTGGACGACCACAGCTGCATACCCTGTGCTTCGCATCTACAGCAAGCTTGACTCCGGAACTTTCTAACTCTATGATTTTATATGCAAGATAGACAAGATAAAATAAATTAGAGTTATTCCGAGCGTCTGCAGGGAGTGCTCCGATCTAATCTTTTCCTGCTATTGCGAGCATTTGGGAAGGATGTTATAATCCAATTTGAATACATGGAAACAAAAATTAAAATGATTATAAAGGGGTACTAAGATGTCATATAAAGTAAGCGTAATTATTGAGAAGGATGAACATGACTATTATGCTTATTGTCCAGAGCTTGAGGGTTGTCAAACTCAAGGTGATTCTTTGGAGGAAGTATTGGACAATATAAAAGAAGCAGCTGAGTTGAATTTAGAAACAATGCCTGAAGATGAAATAAAAGCCTGCCTGAGCAGAGAAATATTGAGTACTTCTTTAGAGATAAACATTGGCTAAATTGCCGAGATTAACGCCACAAAAAGCCGAGAAAATGCTATTGAAAGTTGGCTTTGAGATGGTTAGATCGAAAGGAAGCCATAGAATATATATGAAGGGAAGCAAAAGAATAATTTTCCCTTTGGCCTTGGAACTCTAAAACCCAACCGGGCTTTCTTTCCGCATTAAATTGTCACCATTATAAGCTTTTGTTGGGGAGAGTGTTGAAAAATTATAAAATATAGGTAACATAATGATATGATATATTTCTTGTTCCTCTTGCGGCTTATACAGTAAAAATAGTCGATGGAACCAAACTTAAATTGCTTGTTGGTATTGGGACTTTGATTCTTGGAGCCCTCATACTTGGCAAAATTTTTCTGTGGCAGAGCAGCTGGTACAGCAGGATAATTATTATTGATATTCTTTGAGAAAAGCATAAAAGTTTAACTCGTTAGCATCCAGTCCGTAGCAATAAACATACCTGCTGGCTAATCGTGATGAAAAGATTGCTCTTAGGTAAGAATCTGGAACGCGGTGGAGTACTTTGTCCAACCCGATTTCCTCTATGAGTATAGAAGGACAGTATTCCTCGATGACCTTACTGAATAAACTTTTGTTTTCCACCAACTCCGATGCATAGATACTGTCTGTGACAGCGTTAATTTTCTCGCTGATTAAATCTGATAGAACGGCTCTTGGGATGTTTTTCTGTTTGTTCTCTTTCCATATGGTTTCGAATTCCAATGAAGCATTTTCTTTGATGACGGCTACGATTTCTTCGATATATTTTTTGCGGAATACAGGAATTTGCCCATTTTTAACACACATAAGCTTGTCATATTCGTCGTCGGTTAATGCTAGGCTTATAATTACTTCAAGAGAAGAGGATGTCACGCCTCCTTTGTTTGCAGAAGCATCCTTATAGATGATGACTCCATGTTCTTCGAGGCGCAGACGGGCTTGCTGTGTGATAAATAGATTGGCTCCCTCTGCGATAAATTTAAATCTTGGGCGGCCTTCCTCATCGATAAATTGTTTCCAGTTATTGATATTGATAGATCCGGGCCTTCCGCCACAAGGAACAAAAAGGTCGGCCTGAAATTTAGGGTTAAGGTGAAAGTTATTACGGAACTCAAGGCCATTGACAACCTTCTCGCCATCAGGCAGAGTCACATTTTCGTCTTTTATGGTTACGCAGAATCCCTTAGGGGAAAGAAGATTGCGTTTGAAATGCTCGACTGTTAGCCTTTGCTTTGCCAAGCTGGTTAGCTCTTTCCTGTTAATTCCCTCTGGGTCGTAGAGAACGCCAGAGCCATTGATGATGGCTAAAATTTTATCTCGAGAGATTAAGATTTCATTGCTTCCTAAATCTCCGTCGGGTCCTCCTGTCATTACCTTTGTGATGTTTTCTTCTTTTAGGCCTTCTTTTTCCAATGTATTGAGGACATATTGGTGGACAGAGTTTGAAGTCATCCCATCGATGTCATGAGGGATTCCTCCCATAGAGACTGGTTTTCCAGTGGAGAATGCCCTCCAGTAAGGAAATCCTCGAGTTTTCGCTTGTAAAGCCGCCCACTCCATCAATTCGGCTGTTCCTTCATCAGGACCCAGGAAGAGGATCACTTCTTTGCCGTAATAGTCGATAATGCTGTCATCGGGAAGCAGCAGGTCAAGTAATCCATTGACGTATTTTTTGAAAGCTGTTTCAGTCTGGTCTTGATATTCCCATCTAAGAAGAATTGTGCCTTTTGAGCCTCCTTCTGGAATATCTTTGTTTTTGCGTTGTTGCGTGAGGGCAAGATTGTAATTCTCATCAAAAATGAAATCAGAATTCAAAATGTAGTTCTGAATATTATTAGAACGCACAATACGAATGCCTCCTCGTGCAACATCCCTGAAACGAATATGAAAACCTCTCAGTTCTGCAGCAATCACCTGGAAGAGACCAAATGGAGTCTCAGGGTAATCGACTTTATTGAGAAATTCAGGTGTGTACATGAAAGCTAAAGACGTTTTGTCCTTTTTGAAAAAGTTCGTTCTCTGTATGATTTTGATAAACAGGATAACAGCTGTAAATATTTCTCTATCAGTATCTGTAGGAATGCATTTTATCAATTCTTTCTCAGCTTGAGCCATCTCCTGTTCGATATCATGTTCTTTGTAAAAAGGATTGAATTTTTTATCAAAAAGCTTGAAGAGGTTTTTGAGATATGTGTGGTATTCTAAGAAGGCCTCCCAGACCCTTGGTTCTGTATAAGTATCTTTGGCCAAGTTTGTTTTTAAGCTTCTTAAAATACCAAGCAATTCGGGAAAATCTTTCAGATGTTCGGCGAGTTTAAGATATTCTTCGTTATAGACACTTAAAAATTGATGGGCAAAACTCCATGCAGAGACACCAAATACTGTTTCTTGTGCATCGAGCTTTCCCTTACGGAAGAGCACAGAGATAGGGCTTTCCGGGATAACATAAACAAGACTGATATCTTCGGCAAGAACCTGGATGACTTCTTTATCATTGGGGTCAGGCAGATAAATCACATACACTGTTTTCCCGTTGGCGAATTGTTCAATATATTTGCGGTTAGATATAAGACTATGGGAGTTCAAAACATCTGAAACATTGGAAAAAAAACGCTTGCTCGTATCTCTTTCTGTAACTATCATTATTCTCAATTCGTTTGTTTCTGTTTTATGAGTAATTTCGATTAAAGGTGTTTCCAGGCCTTTGGATTTATTCAATAAATCCTGGTATCTCTTACGAGTATCATCTGTAGCTGTTCTTAGAAACTCTTTATCTGCAATCTTCTCTAAACCTCCTTCTTCTGGAGAAATGCCTTCCAAATGGAATGATGGTTTATACACAAGATACATACGCAGGTGTTCAACACCAGCAGCTTTGCCTAAGGAGCGGTATGACTGAATTCTGGAGTTTGGGTATCTTTTTTCGATTCGCTTTTCGATTTCCAGCGCACGATAATGGTAGTCATCAACTAAATATATTGCTTCATATTTAGATTCTGTCCCAAGGTCTATTTTTATAAGTTTTTCTTTTTGAACATTTGCTATGATTTCTGCTGCTTTCAAAGCCTCGATATGGCTTGCGATTGTGGCAATAGGAGTTGTTTTAAAATAATATTCGTCCATGCCCAGGTGAGTACAGTACCAATGGATTTCTTTCCTGACGGCCTCCGGGGAAAAATGCTCATGGCTAAGGATGATTTTTTCAATCGTTTCCAATTGTTCTTCATTAAGAAAAGAATTTTCTGCGATTTCTTTTAAACTTTTCATAAGTTATTCTCCTTATAAATGTTCAGAATTGGGTAGGTATAAATCCGATTTTTTTACTAATTGTTATTTTAAAGAAGTATTTTAAGAATAAAGCCATAAGCTCCCTAATTTAAATAATATTATAACATAATATCTCTTTTCCACAAAGGGATTGCCAGCAAATAGAGCCAGGGCGACATAAACAACAAAACGCTCCTTCATAAGATAGACCTAACTGCTGAAATCGAGAAGAAGCAGCCATGGAGGCTCTTAGGAATACTTTCCCTTCTCATCAGCTTCGGTCAGAAGTTCCTGCTGGAGAACTCGGGGCGGGGGAGAGGGCATTCAGCATGAAAAGTGAGCTTGAGAAGGGTGATGATTCTGTCCACTGCGGAATGATCGGTTATGAAAGCGATCACTCTCATCTGGCCACCGCATGTAGGACATATGAGGGGATCATCTTTGTCCAGCCTTTTGGGGGCAGATGTTGTTCCTACTGGATGATCGGATACTGATCGGATAATTCCAATGTATTATAAGGATTTCCTTTGCCTTCCACAAATTTTTTTCCCCAGGTTCCAGCATAATCTTCCTCTGAAAAATCAGCAAAAGTGTTTTTATTAATAAGGTTTATCTCCGCCCTCACTCCAGCGGTTCACCAAAAACCTCTTCCAGTTTTAACAAACGCCTCCAGTTTTTATTAACTTCGCCCTGGATATATTCTATCTCTTCTTCTGTTAGATGCCGAAAACGGCCCTGAAGCTTGAGATATTCGGAAACAGGCTTGGGATTCTTTCTTTTCTTGTTAATTTTGTAAACCCCGTTTTCAACCTCGTAAATAGGAAAGGCATTTGTCTCAGTTGCAAGCCTTGCAACTTTTATCGTAATGTTAGGAGGATATTTCCAACCTGGGGGACACGGTGAATGAATATGAAGGAATTTTGTACCTTTGATTTCTTTTACTTTTTTGACTTTCCGGATAAGATCTTCTGGATAAGCAATATTTGCTGTAGCTCAGTAAGGAATGTGATGTGCTACCATGATTTCTATTATGTTCTTTTTTGGGCCTCTTTTATAGTGCTTCACTGGCGTTGTTGTAGTCCATGCACCGTGAGGAGTAGCAGATGATCTCTGGATACCTGTATTCATGTAGGCTTCATTATCGTATACAATATAGATTATATTATCCTCTCTTTCTGCAGCTCCTGAGAGTGCCTGAATACCGATATCAAAAGTCCCGCCGTCCTCCAGCCCAGGCCAGTGCAGTAACATCATCCTGACCCAACTGGGAAAGTGCATGGCTTATACCAGAAGCTGTCGAAGCTGCTGTTTCAAAAGCCGAGTGATGTATTGGCACTCCTGAAGCAGAATAGGGGAAAGGCCCATCAATAACAGACCAACAGCAGGCAGGAATAGCCATAATGGTCTTGCGGCCTAGAGCCTTCAACGCATACCGCATAGCTAATGCTCCACCACATCCCTGACAGGCAAGATGACCGGGTGACATTATTTCTTCTTCAGGAATAGTAAGTTTAATTTTTCTTTTTTTTGTTTCTGCTTCAGTGCTCATTTTTTCACTCCTATCCAAATCAAATTGCTGGGTTCGTTATCCTGCATGTGGGCTACCATTGATTCGATATCTGAAATTGAAACATCTCTCCCGCCCAGACCAGTAATGAACCCGTAAAGCGGTACATTAGAACCGTACATCGAAGCTTTTATTTCTGAAAAGAAAGGTCCCTCGTGACCAAAAGAAACGGCTCTATCAATTACACCAACCTTTTCAGCACGTCCAAGAATTTGGCAAACTTCTTTCTCTGGGAAAGGCCGAAAATAACGAATTTTTAAAAGACCTACGCTAATCCCCTTCTCGCGCATTCTGTCTAAAGCATCCTTGGTCGTTCCTGCAATTGTTCCGTCTAACTCTCCAGCTTCTCAAAGGTTTCTTTTGCAGCCAAGGCGTTTTCTTCTTTCTTTATGGGAATTTTTTCCTTTATTGCTTCCACAATCGATTCTATGGAAGCTAATTTTGTTGCCTTGACAACTGCTCCGAGAATAGCGGTGTTAACAATGGGAGCAGCTTCGCTTCCCAGACCGTATTTCAGAGCAATAGAAGAACAATCCACAGTATAAATGTGGGGATTTTTTGTATCGGGGAACGAAAATGTTTCAGGCTTACGTCCAGTGTTTATGATGATTATTCCATCAGGTTTTAGTCCATCGGTAAGGGGGATAGCCCCTATGAGCGTGGGATCAAGCACTACTAACACGTCAGGTTCGTAAATGTAGGAGTGAATCCTGATCTCCTCATCACTGATCCTGGTAAAAGCTGTTACAGGAGCTCCACGACGTTCCACACCAAAAAAAGGGAAAGCTTGTACTTCTTTCCCTTCGCTGAAAGCAGCTATGGCAAGAATGTCAGAAGCCTTCACAGCCCCCTGTCCACCTCTACCGTGAAAACGTATCTCAATCATTAATTTCCTCCACTGCTTTTTCTCTTAATTGTCTATAAAATATAAATAGTAATCTTATTTAATTATAGAAAATACTGTTATTACGCAAGTGAATTCTCATGAATATTTTTCCATTGTCTAGAAGAAATAAGAGAACTTTTTCAAAATGTTCTATTGTTTCTACATCTATGTTGTCAAGCATAAAATGATAATTCCGTCTAAACATGCAGTAAGTGATGTTATATGCAGGTTAAAAGAGATGACAGCGAGCAGGTTGAGGAAAAAGTTTCCGTGGTTGGGGAGGAAGGTATTTTGGAAAGAGAACGTGGTGTAGTTGCCTGGATATTTCGTATTAACAGTGGGAATAGAGGAGAAGAAGATACTGAAATATGTACAATGGCAAGAGAGCTATGATTTAGGTCAAGCTAAGCTTGATTTTTGATAAGTCCCACGGATTTAGATGTGGGTATTTATAGAAAAAATGGCAAAATCCGGACAGATATCCTCGCAAACTTTACAGTTCTCACACCCCTCTTCATCAACAACTACAGGATAATGATAACCTTTATCATTAAAATCCTGAGAAGCTTCGAGAATTTGTTTAGGGCAGTATTCAATACAAAAGCCGCATCCCTTACAACGGTTCTTAATTATGTAGACTATTCCCTTAAGCACCCTGGGCTTATATTCCTTTTTACTTTCCTCTAATTTCACCAGCGTATTTATATCCTCTTTCAAATGCCTTTAAATTAATTTCTATAAAAGCTTTTTTCACAGAAGTTTTAATACTTTCTATCATAGCTTCTTTGGAAATAATACTTGTTACGCCAAGAAAGAATCCTAGCATGATAATATTAGCGACTATTTTATTGCCCATTTCCTCAGCAAATATCGTTGCAGGGATTCCAAATACCTTTTTATTGTCTACAGGTGCTTTCTTTACAAGATCGCTATCCACAAAGGTAAAACCTCCAGGAGTTATTTCATCAGCATATTTTTCATATCCTTCCTTAGACAGCACAATAAGAAAATCTGCCTTTTTTACCAAAGGATAACTCACCTTTCTTTTTTCTATAACCACAGCTGCACTGCATGCACCACCTCTCGCCTCAGGGCCGTAACTCTGGGTAAATGAAGCATTTTTACCATCATATAAAGATGCAGCTTTTCCAATAATATATCCACTCAAAATAATTCCCTGACCACCAAAACCGGAAATCCTTATATTGTTCCTATCCATTATCTTGCTTTTGTCTGCTCTGTTTGATAATCCAGAAAAGTAGGTCTTTCAACGTCCACGAATTTTCCCACCACTATTTCTTTACCTGTTTCTAGAGGAATATTTTTGGTATCAGCCCCGTTTTCTATGCGCGAGTTTTCGTGGTAATATTTAATCATGTCAAGACCATCACCAAGCCGGTTATACCGGGAATATACAGTAGGACATGGCGATACTATTTCAAGAAATGAAAACCCCCGTTTTGTTATAGCCTCAGCCATTGAATGGGTCATCCTTCTTATATGAAGCGGTGTCCACCTTGCAACGTAAACAGCACCGCTTGATTCTGCTAAATAGGAAAGATTAAAGGGATGTTCAAAACACCCGTACGGTGAGGTTGAAGTTCTGGCACCTAAAGGGGTGGTAGGAGCTACCTGTCCTCCTGTCATACCATAAATAAAATTATTTATACAAAATACTGAAATATCAACATTCCTTCTTGCTGCATGGATGAAGTGGTTGCCTCCGATTGCAAATAAATCACCATCACCTGAAAAGACTATAACTGTTAGATCAGGATTTGCTAACTTGACGCCAGTAGCAAATGGAATCGCTCTACCATGGGTAGTATGAAAAGAATCTAAGTTCACATACCCGGCTACTCTCCCTGTACAGCCTATCCCCGAGATAACTACTGTCTTATCAGGATCAATCCCTGCTTCATCCAGCGCCTTTATAAAACAGGCTACAGCGGTTCCGATACCACACCCGGGACACCAGATGTGAGGTATTCTGTCCATCCTTAATAGATGTTCAATAGGATGTTTTGGTGTCTTATTCATTAGACTAACTCTTTTATAATCTTATATATATCATCAGCGTCATGAACATCACCGCCTGCATGAGAGACCGGAACTACTTTTGAACCCTTGCTCACCGCTCTTTCGACTTCTCTTACTATTTGTCCAAGATTTATTTCCGGAACAACCCATGATTTTATTTTTTGGGAAAGGTCAGCAACTCTTTTTTCAGGAAACGGCCACACTGTTAATAACCTTAACTGTCCTATCTTTATACCTTCACTTCTTGCCTTTTTCACAGCCGGAGGCACTACTCTGGAGGTGACACCGTAAGAAACTACTACAACTTCAGCATCTTCTAAATTTTTTTCCTCCAAAATGATAATGTCATCTGCATTCTTGCGAATTTTATTTACCAGTCGCCTGACTAGTTTATCATGCGCTTCAATAGTCATATCAGGATACCCTCTTTCATCATGGGTAAGGCCTGTAGAATGAAGCTTGTACCCTTCACCAAAATTTGCCATTTGAGGAACTAGATCATCTTCGGGCTGATACGGGAGATAATCTTTTGGAGATTTTTGTGTTTTACGGCGGTCAAACACCTTAACTCTCTCAGGTTTGGGCACAACAACTTTTTCTGTCATATGGCTAACAAGTCCATCGGTAAGGATAAAAACAGGCAGCCTGTATTTTTCAGACAAGTTGAAAGCCTTTACAGTCAGGTCAAAACACTCCTGTGATGATTCTGGAGACAGAGCGATAACCTCATAATCTCCATGTGTACCCCATCTTGCCTGCATCATATCTGACTGGGCAAAACTTGTAGGCAGCCCCGTGGAAGGCGAACCTCTCTGAGAATTAACAATAACACAGGGAGTCTCTGTCATAATTCCCAAACCAAAGTTTTCCAGCATAAGGGAAAGGCCGGGGCCGGATGTAGCAGTCATCGATTTCACACCACTCCAGGAAGCACCAAGTATTGACGCCATGGATGCAAGCTCATCTTCCATCTGGATATATACACCACCAAGAAGCGGGAGCCTGAGAGCCATTCTCTCTGCAATCTCTGAGGCGGGAGTAATAGGATATCCACCAAAGAAACGACAACCCGCTGCTATAGCTCCTTCAGCAATAGCAATATTGCCTTGCCAAAAATGTTCACCCGTTAAGATAGATTTCTTGTCTTTGTAATGACGTTCACTCACAATTGACTTCCTTTTTTTGCCTCACTCTGTACATATATTTTTCATTTAATATCCGGCGCAGCAGATACCAAACAGTCATAAATATCACTAGAAGTCTCTGCCATTTTAACTCCTGCTGAAGATAGCGTATCAATTTTTTCTTTTGCTCCTCCGCGTCCTCCTGAAATAATAGCACCTGCGTGTCCCATTCGTTTTCCCGGAGGAGCAGTTATTCCGGCTATATAGCCTACTACGGGCTTTTTTATTTCCCTTTTTATAAAATCAGCAGCTTCCTCCTCCATCGTACCACCTATTTCTCCTATTAAAACCATTGCTTTAGTTTCCTGGTCATCTTTAAATAATTTTAGCAAGTCAATAAAATTTGTGCCAATTATCTTGTCTCCACCTATTCCAATACAAGTAGACTGCCCAATACCTCTTTTCGTAAGCTGGTAGACTATTTCATACGTCAATGTTCCACTGCGGGAAATTACACCTACTGGACCCTGTTTGTGAATATAGCCAGCCATAATCCCAATTTTACATCTCCCTGGGCTGATAATTCCCGGACAATTGGGACCTATTAAGCGCGTTCTATTTCCTTCAAGGGCTTTCATCACTTTAATCATATCTATAGTAGGAATCCCTTCAGTAATACATATTACTAGTTCAATTCCTGCTCCAGCTGCTTCTAGAATAGCATCAGCAGCAAATAAAGCAGGTACAAATATCATGGAAACATTTGCACCGGTTGCTTCCCTTGCTTCAAAAACAGTGTTGAATACAGGAACTCCCTCAAACTTGATTCCTCCTTTTCCGGGAGTTACACCGGCAACAACCTTTGTCCCATAAGACAGGCACTGATGGGTATGGAAAGAACCAGCAGAACCGGTTATTCCCTGACACACAACCCTGGAGTTTTCATCTATAAGAATCGCCATAAATTTAACCTATTTTAAAGCCCTTTTCCTCTTTCCATTTTTTAACTTTCCATAATTTCAATTAATTTACTAAACTAACAACTTTCTGCGCTGCTTCCTTCATTGTGTTAGCAGAAATGATATTAAGCTTTGAGCTGGCAAGTATTTCCCTGCCTTTATCCACATTGGTTCCTTCCAGTCTGACTACCATAGGGACATGGGGCTTTACCTCCTGGCAGGCAGCAACAATCCCTTGAGCTAATAAATCACACTTTAAAATACCCCCAAAAATGTTTACCAGAATCGCTTTCACTTTTTCATCGCTCATTAGAATACTGAAAGCTTTTGCTACCATTTCCTTTGAAGCTCCTCCGCCTACATCGAGAAAATTTGCTGGATCGCCACCATAAATTTTTATAGAGTCCATAGTTGCCATGGCCAGCCCTGCTCCATTTACCATACATCCGACATTCCCTTCCAAGCCTATGTAGCTTAAATTACTCTCCCTGGCAATTGTCTCTGCCGGCAACTCCTCTTCTAAAATCCTCATTTCAGCAATATCAGGGTGGCGCAAAACCCCACTGTCATCAAAGCTGAGTTTTGCATCCAAAGCTACAATTCTACCCTCTTTAGTTATTACAAGAGGATTTATTTCGGCAAGCGCGCAATCGTATTGAATAAAGATGCTGTAAAGTTTCATCATGAACTTTACAATTTTGCCAATCACATCTTTATCTGTGATACCAAGCTTAAAAGCAAGGTTTCTTGCCTGAAAAGGCATCATGCCTGTAAGTGGATCAATATATTCCTTGAAGATAGCCGAAGGATTTGTACGAGCCGTTTCTTCTATCTCCACTCCTCCCTGAGAGCTCGCTATACATACTACTTTTGAACGGGAACGGTCTATTGTTGCAGCACAATACAACTCTTTATCAATATCGCAACATTCTTCAATTAAAACTCTATTAACCTTTTTGGCTGAGCCGCCGCTCTGATAAGTTTTAAGAGGGGTGCTGAGAATTTTTTCAGTATATTGTTTAACTTCTTTAAAAGATTTAGCAATCTTGATACCCCCGGCTTTGCCTCGTCCACCTGCCAGGACCTGAGCTTTAACCACCCAAGCCTTACCGCCTATTTCTTTGGCAATATTTTCTGCTTTTTGAGGATCAGAAGTAACTTTTCCCTTAGGCACATCTAACCCGGATTTCTTAAACAACTCTTTGGCTTGGTATTCAAAAATATTCAATTAAGCTTTCCTTAAAGAGATACTCTCCAAACTTCCAACCAAGGATTTGCGCCGAAAGAAGAGTTAAATTACTTTACTCGAAAAAATTTGTCAAGGATTTTTAAAAAAATTAAATATTTTGGAGTTGATTCAATATTTTTGACCAAAATCTCAGCCTTTCTTAAAATTTATTAACCTGGATTATTCATGAGTCATTGAAATTATTTCATTGCATCGGAAGTTTTTCAGAATAATTCAGACTAAATATTAATACGGTACTTCTCCACTCCTTCCTTAAACAAATCCCTTCCATAACAATCATTAGCCACAATTACGGGAAAATCTTCAACCTGCAGACAGCGTATTGCTTCAGGCCCTAAATCTTCATAGGCAACAATATCTACCTTTTTTATACACTGACTAATCAAAGCTCCTGCTCCTCCAACTGCTACAAAATAAACGGCTTTATATTTTTTCATTGCTTCGATTACATCCTTGCTCCGAGGCCCCTTTCCTATCATACCTTTCAATCCCAAAGCAATAAGTTTTGGAGCATAGGGATCCATCCGGTAGCTAGTAGTGGGCCCGGCAGAACCAATTACCTTGCCGGGACTGGCCGGCGCAGGCCCTGCATAATAGATTATCTGTCCTTTAACATTAAAAGGAAGCTCTTCACCATTATCTATAAGTTCTATTAATCTTTTATGGGCTGCATCTCTGCCTGTGTAAATGGACCCGCTTAAGAGCAGCTTATCGCCTACATTCAGTCTTTCTATATCACTATTATTTAGTGGTGTGCTAAACTTCATTCCTCTTACTCCTTTCTCTTTATATCACTAGCTCTTTATGCCTAGCAGAATGGCACTGCAGATTTACCGCCACAGGCAGGCTTGCTATATGGCAGGGAAACGTTTCTATAAAAACATCTAAAGCGGTTACTCTTCCTCCCAATCCCATCGGGCCAATGCCCAGGCAATTTATTTTTTCCAGAAGTCTTTTCTCCAAATCGGCATAAAAAGGATTGGGGTTTCTTAAGCCTAGAGTCCTTAACAAAGCCTGTTTTGCCAGACTTGCACATTTCTCGAACGTTCCCCCAATGCCCACCCCAACTATAACGGGAGGACAGGGATTTCCGCCAGACCGACTTACCTTGTCAACAACGAAATCCTCCACTCCTTGAATTCCTTGTGCTGGTGCCATCATTTTTACTTCGCTCATATTTTCGCTACCGCCCCCTTTAGGAGCAATAATAATTTTTAATTTATCACCTGGGACAATCTTTGTATGAATTACTGCAGGAGTATTGTCACCTGTATTTTTTCTTTCCAGAGGATCGGATACAATGGATTTCCGCAAGTATCCTTCCCTGTAACCCTGTCTCACGCCTTCATTTACAGCTTCATAAAAATTACCACCGATAATGTTTACATTCTGCCCCAGCTCTAAAAAGACTACAGTAAAACCTGTATCCTGACACATGGCCACCTTTTCCTTCCTGGCAATGTAAGAATTTTCTAATATTTGATTTATAATTTCCTTACCTATGGGTGATTCTTCGACTTCTAAAGCTTTCTTAAGTGCTTCAACAACATCATCTCCCAGATAGTAGTTTGTCTCCATACAGAGCTTCTTAATTACTTCAGTAATCTTCTGTACATTAATTTCTCTCATAATTACATATCCTCAATAATAGCCATTGTTTCTGTCCAACCAAGGTAATCTAACATCATAATCTCTCAATGCGTCTTCGGTTAACTTCATAATACATTCTCCTACTGCATTTGTTTGGATAATACATCTAATTGTGTTCATCGTCAAATGTTTTCGGACTCATGTTCGGACATATTAAGCTACAGTTTTCGTAATTCATACTACACATAATTGATTCCATTTGGCAGGGAATCAAACATAATTTGGTTTATGTTCTGTATTGATACAATAATGTCTTATTTTCTTTAATCATAATAGTTTTGTTAGTGCAATAAATAGAGCTAATAATACTCCTGCTATAAAAGAAAGAGTAGAATGTTCCCTTTTTTGTTCTTGTGCTTCAGGTAAAAGATGAGCAGCAGAAACATATAATAACACTCCTGCGACAAAACCAAGCATTAAACCTAAACTAGATTCACCTAATTTACTTATAAAAGGATATGCGATAAGCGCTCCTGCAGGTGTTGTAAGAGCTGCTATTAGGAAAGCATATAACATAGCAACTTTTTTTTTAATTCCTCCTTCTATTAAGAAAACGTAGGTTATAATTCCTTCAGCAAATTCATGTACGACTAAGCCAGTTGCTGCTAGTACTCCAGTGAGTATACTGACACTAAAGGTTACAGTATAAATAATTCCGTCAATAAAAGAATGAATGCCAATTCCTTCAGCTGCTGTTAAACCAAATGCAAGATTTTTCTTTTTTGTAAAATATTTTATTATTTTATTTGAAGAAAACATGAATAAAAAGCCGATAAGAGCCATAAACCCCGAATAAATATTTTTCTGAATAGCTTCAGGTAAGACCAGTATTAATGGTGTTGAGATCAATACTCCTGCAGCAAAACACATGAAATAAGTTTTGGCTTTTTCAGCCCATTCTCTGTATTTAAAGATAGTTAAAATTCCAAGACTATTTACTAAAGCTGCAAAAAATGCAAATCCTGCTATCCAAATAAAGGTATCATTTTCATGCATTTTACATTCCTCTTTTCGAGATTAAAAAAATGACTTTGAAAGTCATAAAAATTTACTTTCCGGAATAGAAAGACAAAACAAATAATTTTTAAATAATTACCTATATTTTGGAGATAGTTGGAATAACTATTTTTCTGCTATGATCAGCGACTTCTTTTACTTCCATAAGAGCTCCGGAAGGGATTGGAACTTCGATTTCTCCTTTTTTATAGGGTAAGTCTTTAAGCTTAATAATATTCATGAATAATCTAAATGGTTCTTTTTCGCTTCTGGTCATAATGAGATTATCCGCCGCATTTTCCAAATTTTCGATTTCTTTTTTCTTTGATGATGTGCTTGTCGAAAAAAGGTAAGTTCTGGTTTTGTCATTAGCTATAGTGAAGATCATCTGGTCCAGTATCTGATTTTCATAAGTAGGTGAAAAAAGCAGCAGATTTAATGCAGAACCAAAAACCAAAATACCGGGGCCGTCTTTAGGAAGAGAGGATGATGCTTTTTCGATTGCTTTAATCCATATCTCTGGTTTTACCAAGTTAGCTTTGAGTTCTTTTGAATTGGTTTCCCTAATTCCGCTGATAGTAACATCCAACTGGATGAAAAAGGAATTATTTTTATATTCGGATAATTCTATATGTGTTACTTTTTTTAGACTGGCAAAAATGAAATCCTTGCTGGGATATTGGAGTGACATAAACACAACACTCCCACCTGATTTTAACCAGGCTGCAACAAAGTTGTTTCCGATTAAAGGTTTTCCTGATCCTCCGGGGCCAGAAATTATTGTAGAAGAATTCACTAGAATTCCTTCTGGCATCAAATTATCCAGCCAATCTACTCCAAGTTTTATTTTATTCATTTGAAAAACCTATCAATGTTATACTTGGCAATCTTGATTTTATTCATTTTTATGTTAACCAAAAAATCGATATTAATCCGATCTATCAACATCCTAGTATCTCAAATGTTTATTTTGTCCTTTAAGATATAATTATACTACTGGAGTCAAGACTCTCTAATTTTCAGAAAACAAAGTCTTAATACAGAATATCTTATCGTCTATGAAAGAAACATTTTTGTTTGTATAGGGAATGTTGAGGAGGATTTGTTAAGTATTGCATCTGTACATCCCAAGAAGACGAGATTATGTCGAATGAATAAAAAAAGGAAAAAGCAAAAAATACAACATGTAGGATAACTTTTTTTAATTTACCCAACATCTTGTATAAAACTCTTGACATAAAAAATCTAAAGTAATATGTATAAAAAGACATTTATCTTAATATTGATAAAGGAATCAAAGAGGAGAATAAAATGATAGAAATCAAAAAAATTGAAAAAAGAGATGGAAAAATTTCAGAATTTGATCCAAAAAAAATTGTTGATGCTATTTATAAAGCTACCGAAGCAGTTGGTATGCCTAATTATCAATTAGCTAAAACATTGACTGACAGAGTAGTAAAAAGTCTGGAAGAGAATTTTAATAAAAAAGAGATACCTAAAGTTGAGCAAATTCAAGATGCAGTAGAGCAAGTTTTAATGGAAGAAAGGGAGAGTAGAACTGCTAAGGCTTATATTTTGTATAGACAAAAAAGAACTACAATTAGAACTGAAAAACAGCAAGTTTTAAACAAAAAAAATATAGATGAGGTTGATAAAAAATTTGATATTAATTCTCTTAGAGTTTTAAGGTCCAGGTATTTGAAAAAAGACAAAGAGGGAAAAGTGAAAGAATCTCCTAGAGAATTATTTACTAGAGTTGCTGTTCATGTCGGGTTGCCTTCTTTATTTTATGATACAAAAGTATTCAAAAAAGAAAAAGCTCCTTTACATGCTCAAGAATCGTTTGATAGTCAAGAGCATGCTAATAAGGTTAAAATTGGAAAATTTAAGCTAAACCAGTTTCATTTATTAGCCTTAAAAAGATTGTTTGATAGATTTAATGAAAAAAAACAAATGAAAGTTACATGGAGTAATTTTTTTAATCTAATTAAAAAGGGAGAGTTTAATCATTATGAACAAGAAATAGAGCAATATTACAGTTTAATGGTTGAAAGACGTTTTTTCCCAAATACACCTGCCCTGGTCAATTTTGGTAATTACTTGGGAATGGGAAGTGCTTGTTTTGTTCTTGATGTAGAAGACTCAATAGATAGCATTATGGATACTCTTAAAAGAGCTTCGGTGATTTTTAAGGCAGGTGGAGGTGTTGGATATAATTTTTCTCATATTAGACCGGAAGGTGACTTTGTTAAAACTACCGGAGGTGTAGCTTCGGGTCCCATTAGTTTTATGTCCTTGTTTAATAGAATGACAGAGGTTATTAAACAAGGAGGGATTAGAAGAGGCGCTAACATGGGTATTCTTAATTGTTCTCATCCTGATATTGATAAATTTATTACGGCTAAGAAAGGAAATTTATCTCTTCATAACTTCAATATTTCAGTATGGATAGATTCTGATTTTTGGGATTATTATAGAAAGAATAAACCTTATCCTTTAGTGAATCCTCGCACAAATGAGGTGGTTAAAAATATTAATCCTCGTAAGCTATTCGATTTATTAGTTTATCAAGGTTGGGAATCAGCAGAACCAGGTATTATATTTGGTGATTGGTCTAATAAGTATAATCCATTTTTAGATACTTTGGGTCCTATTGAAGCGACTAATCCATGTGGGGAGGTTTTGCTTTATCCTTATGAAAGCTGTAATCTGGGAAGTATTAATGTTTGGTCTTTTGTTAAAAGGGAACCTACTAATGGAAGAAAAAAACAAGTTGAATTTGATTGGAAAGCTTTTGAGAAAACTATTTATTTAGCTACTAAATTTTTAGATAATGTTGTGGAGATTAACAATTATCCTTTAAAGAAGATAGAAGAATTATCACTTAGTACAAGGAAGATTGGTTTGGGAATTATGGGATTAGGCAATCTTCTCTATGATTTGGAAATTCCTTATGATTCTAATCAGGGAGTGGAATTTATGGAGAGGATGATGGAGTTTGTTAATCTTCATTCTAAGGAAAGTTCTATTGATTTAGCGAGAGAAAGGGGAGCTTTTCCTTACTATGATAAAAGTTTTTATTCTAACGGAAGGTTGCCTTTTAAGGGTTCTGAAGAAGAGGATTCCTGGCATCTTGATTGGAATGATTTAAAGAGGAGAATAAAAAAGTATGGTTTACGAAATGCATTCACTACTGTTATTGCTCCTACTGGATCCATTTCTATGATTGCAGGATGTTCTTCAGGGATAGAACCTGTATACAGTTTAGTGTTTGAGAAAAAAGTGGCTGTAGGTACTTTTTATTATGTTGATCCAGTCTTTGAGAAAGTTATGTCAAGAGAAGGTATTTTTGATGAAGATTTGATCCGAGAGGTTTCTCGAAGAGGAGGGAGTGTAGAAGATTTGAGATTTATTCCTCGTGATTTAAGGAAAATTTTTTCTGTGTCGATGGATATCAAGGCAGAAGATCATATTAAAGCTTTAGCGGCTTTTCAAAAATGGACGGATTCTTCTATTTCGAAGACTATTAATTTTCCAGAAGATGTTAGTATAGATGAAATGAAAAAGGCTTATCTTCTCGCTCACAAATTAGGATGTAAAGATTTGACAGTTTTCAGAAATAAATCCATTAGAGGCGTGTTAACTGCTGGAGCTACTGAGAAAAAAAAGAAAGAGCAAAAGCCACAAAAACTTATAAGTCATAAAGATGACAAGGCAATGGGACATTATGTGTATCAAGAGGCTAATGTTTCAGAAGATGAACAAGAAGAAATCTAATCAATAAAAACTATTCACAAATTGAGGCAGGTCAGCCTGTATTTCCGAATCATTGCAATTTTTTCTAAACAAAAAGTTTTTCCGGATTACCCGACTAAAGGCCAGCTTATTTTCAGAAGGATTGGGCTTGATTCTTTCTGGGTTTACTCTATAATACCCATGATAGTCTGGACTATCTAAGGAATATGGAAAGAGCCTGGACTGTTAGGAGAATTATTATGGAATTACCTAAATTGGGTTCGATCAAGCTGCCTAAAGTTGAACTGCCGAAATGGAAATTGCCTGAACTGAAGTTCCCCTCCTTTAAAATTCCAAAATTAAAAATAGGTGATAGCACGGCTGACATCCCCATTGTTCAAGGTGGAATGGGAGTCGGTATCTCACTCTCCGGGTTGGCATCAGCAGTTGCTAACCAAGGCGGGATTGGTGTCATCGCCGCCAATGCCATCGGTATGGTGGAGCGGGATTATTTTAAAAACGGAAAAGAAGCCAACATCCGGGTGCTGAGAAAGGAAATCCGAAAAGCCAGAAAAAAAACAGATGGGATTATCGGCGTCAATATCATGGTGGCCGTAAATGACTATCCTGATCTCTTGCAGGTGTGCATTGAAGAGAGGGTGGATGTTGTATTTATCGGAGCCGGTCTTCCTGTAAGAGGGATTCCGATCGATGCACTGAGGAAAGCCAATGTGAAGCTCGTACCCATTGTCAGTTCCGGCAGAGCCGCTAGACTCATCTTTTCCGTCTGGCAAAAAAAATATCATGATATCCCGGATGGGGTTGTTGTAGAAGGCCCAAAGGCTGGAGGGCATCTTGGGTTTAAGCAAGAACAGCTAAGCGATCCGGCTTACAGACTCGAAAACCTTGTTCCGGATGTTATCAAAGCACTCAAGGATTTTGAAAAATCATTCAGCCGTAATATCCCGGTCATTGCCGCGGGGGGCATATTCACCGGCAAGGACATCCACAAATTTCTCAAAATGGGAGCTGCGGGAGTTCAGATGGCGTCCCGCTTTGTGGCGACCAAAGAGTGCGATGGGGATATCCGATTTAAAGAAGCCTACCTGAAAAGCAAAAAGGAAGACATCATCATCATAAAAAGCCCTGTCGGGCTTCCCGGGAGAGCCATCACCAACCCCTTTCTTGAAAGAGTACAAAGTGGAAAGCGGGAGACATTCCGCTGCCCCTGGCAATGTCTTACTAGCTGTGGTGCCGACAAGGCAAATTACTGCATTTCCATTGCTCTGAATAATGCCCGTCTGGGGAACCTGAAAAAGGGATTCGCCTTTGCCGGAGAGAATGCTTATCGCATAAAAGAGATCGTCTCTGTGAAAGACCTCATGCTCTCACTGACAGGGGAATTACAGTCTGAGGCTGACAAGTGGATTGTGAATTTAAAAAATGAATATGAAAAGACGTCGAAAAAACTGCATGAATTGAAAGAAGCTTTCCAGAAGCTGAAAAAAGATTACGCATTCGTTGTTGAGAAAGGCAGTAAAAACTTTAATTTGGACATGAAAAACCTTTCGAACAAAAAATTCAAACTGATAGAAGAATACATGGAATACTCAAAGAAACTTAAAAAAGATTGAAATCTAATTCCTTCCGTCTGTAGAACTCGGGATGGGGGAGAGGACGTTCGGCATGAAAAGTGAGCTTGAGAAGGGTGATGATCCTGTCCAATGAGGAATAATCGGTTATGAAAGCGATCACTCTCATCCGGCCACCGCATGTAGGAGACATATGAGAGGATCAATCTCAAGACTTTCCTGATCAACTCTGCCCAGTCTTTGGAGGGCAGGTGTTGTTCCTCCTGGATGATCGGAAGCTGGTAGGTTTCGACTCTAAGGGAAGCCAGGGCTTTAAGGTCTCTGGTTTCCAGGCATATCCCAACTATAAGATGTAATATTAACTATTTTTTCCTTACCCATTTATTATCTTTGTATTCTTGAATTTCAAAATTGTATTTTTTCACAAATCTATACTCACTTTCGGTAGCGACAGCATAGGCTTTGCCGTTCTTAAAGAACAAAAATGCAGAGAAGGCTCCCTCAGCCGGCATAGACGTTTTGAAATGCGCAATGTATCTTCCTTCTTGATCAAAAATGTCGAAAAGTGTGTATTCATCTTCAACGGAATCAACTGTCACGGCCAGCCATCCATTCTCCATCAGAGTGAAATTTTGATAGGCAGGTTTGTATTTTGGGAATTTTATCTTCTGAAAAGCTTTTTTCTTCAGGTTCTCAGTAAACAACGGGATGGAGGAAAGACTTTCACTTATCTTTTCAAAAAAATCTTCTTTGTCTTTATCACTTACAGGTATAGAAACATAATCTCTGGTGATTTGTTTCACAAGCTTTCCTTCAGGGGAATAAACGTTTATTTCATATTTATCTGGCCAACCCAGATATATAAAATCATTATCTGCCAGAATATATCTGACCGCAGGTCTAAATGCCGTTCTACTCCATGTCTTTGCAAGATATTCGGCTATTGCGGATTCGTCTCTTCCTGTGGGCATGGGCATTTCGAATTCGTCTTTATACAGTTCTACGAGTAAATTGAATTTGTTGTTAAAAAGGCCATAAGTACTTGTTTGCCTCTGGACATTGCCTTCTTGATTCAACTCCCACTTATTGGTAATGAAATAACCCTGTGAATTGATGAAAGGATTGAAATATCTTTCCTGCATGCGTATTTGCCTGAAATAATTACCATCCTTGTTAAAGAATGAAATTCTTCGGTTTAATGAGTCAGCGATGTACAGATTGTTGTCTTTGTCGAATCGAGGTACAGATAAACTTTGGAACTCTCCCGGTCCCTGGCCTTCTCTGCCGATAGTGAGGAGATATTTGCCTTCAGGATCGTATTTGAAGATTCTATGATTATCAAAATCGGCCACATAGAAATTTCCCTCATTATCTGTGTTAAAACCAATGCTTCTGCCAAACATATAATTTTCATCTCCCTCAACTTCACCTATAGAAAGTTCCTCTTTAAAAACAATCCGCATCTTCAATTCTGGGGTCTTTGGATTGGAAACAACAACGACGTTGTCAGATTTTTGAATTCTATTCATATCTTCAGCAAGAGCCTCTTTTGGGAAATAATTTAGTGTGAAGAAAACCACGATGAAAAGGACTAAAAAAGAATAGATTTTATTTTTCATTTTCTCCTCCTCAACTGTCTGATTTATTGAGATGCTAATTTGCTCAGCGTCTTTTCTCACCTTGGGAAGCGATGGCTTTAAGGCGTCTGGCCTCCACTTGGCTCATCCCTTGAAGACAGAATCCTAAAGATCACATAAGAAATTATTCATCCTCTATTTCCTTCTGAATTCTCGTATCAGCTGCATCAGCAATTTCATTTGGATAACCTACATGACGTAAAAGTTTAATCGCATTACGAGTAGTCGATGGGCCCTTCATTAATTTATAGTTAAATGAAATTCCTTCTTCTGTTTTTTTTTCCAGGAAGTGAAAATTGCTGTAGGAACTCTCTACAAGTTCTGTAAGCTCCAGGTCGTGAGTTGTAGCAAATATTAAGCAATAATGTTTCGCCAAATAAAGGAGAACTTCTGCTGAAGCTGAAATTCGTTCAAGTGAATTGGTCCCCCGGAAAACTTCATCCAATAAGCAAAGACAAGGAACATCTTTTTCTAATGCATTAATAATTCTAAGAAGAGCACGAATCTCATCAAGATAATAACTTTTCCCCTCAATGACATTGTCTTTTCTGCCAATCAAAGTCATGATGTGAAAGAAGCTTGCTTGGTATTCTTTTGCTAAACAGGTATATATGGTTTGAGCTAAGACTACATTTACTCCAATAGCTTTCAGAAAAGTAGTCTTCCCTGACATATTCGAGCCTGTTATTAGTACACCGCCTGATTCAACAGAAATGGAATTTGGGATTGGCTTGTTCAGTAATGGATGAACTATTTCTTCAATCTTCAGAAAGGATCCTGAATTTAAAAATTTTGGTTCTATAAAGCTTTCTAATCCAGCTCTATAAGAGGCTACTGCAATCATGGTATCTATAAAGCCAATCCAAGTAACAATTTGCCTCAATTGCCTCTCATACTTCTCTAAAGCACTTAAAACAGAATAAAAAGCCCGAACTTCGATTAAAAAGATGATATTAAAATATTCAGAGATATAAAAAGAATCTCCTTCCCTTCCCAACAAGCCTGTTTTCTTTGAAATGTAGGATACTTTATTTAGTGACTGTTCAATTTCTTTATGATAGTTCTCCAGTACCGGGTGTTTGATTTCTGTCAGACTTTTTGCACATCTGATTAACTTACCTAAATAACGAATGGAAGAAAGATGTTCGTAAATTTTCTGCTTGGTTCGGTAATGAAGGAACATATTACATAATAAAGTTGCACCAAGTCCAAACCATGCTAAGCTATAATTTAATACGCCAAACAAAATAAAAATGGGAATCAAAAATAATAAGAAGCTATACAGGAAGGTATATTTATTACGAGGAGGTTGGTCCTCCCATAGGATATCTAAATGATAAACATCTCCCTTTTTTCCTAACTTCGAAAGAGCTACTTGATATTTTTCTCTGATTTTTTGTTCCTGAGAAAACAGGTTGATTAAACAATTCCTTTTATCGAGTTCCTTTTTATTAAAAAGAGGACGCCTGAGCAATGAGTAAAGTGCCAGTTCACCTGGAATTGTCATCGTCCTGTCTATTTGGGCGTAAACTAAATCCATATCCAAATCGTTCCATGTTCTATCATCAAGCACATATTTATTATCATCTCCGGCTTGTATTCCTTTGAAATGGGCATGAAGTTCAGAAAAGTTTCGCAATCTTGATTCTGCAACACCCCATTTTTTCCTTAAATTTGCGATTAGCTTTGCTCTGTTAAGTCTTTGATACTGTTTAAATGATAGATAAATGAGAGGTAATGTTACCAACAAAAGCAAATAATATTTTGTATTCAGGTCAGAGGCCATTATTACAGATGTAAGTATGATAACTATTGTTAAAGAGATTAGAATAACAAGTTTGATTTTTATACTATTTGTATTCAATTGTTTCAACTACATTATCATTAAACACAGGTAACTTGTCCTCCTTTATTTTACCACCCCAAAGTTAAAGCTCTAGGTTCTTTGTCTTCCAGGTGTGATTACTAAATTCACTGGCCGTTGTATTTCTCCGGGCCCTTGACCTCTTTTTCCTATAGTTGTCAAATATTCGCCATCTTTATTGAATGCCTTTATGTGGGCTTCTTTGAAATCAAGGATGTAGATATTTTCCTCATCATCTACCCCCACATCAATTATCTCAGAAAACATATTTTCTTCATTCCCTTGTTTCTCTCCGATAGTTAACTCCTCTTCCAAGCTAAAGATGTCCTCACTATATATCGGTTCTTTAGGATTCTTAACTACAGTCACTCCGTTGTGTTTTTCAATCGTTCCTTGCCATTCAGTTTTTTGTTGACTACAAGAAACAGTCATAATCAAGATTGAAAGAACTAATACAATTGAGACAATCGTAATTTCGGTTTTCATTATTCTTCCCTCTATTGGAAATCTCTATTTCATTCTATCGCATCTTTCCATGTGGTGCTAGCTTGTTCAGCTGTCTCTCTAACAAAGGGAAACCAGGGCTTAATGGTCTTTGGCTTCCATTCGGCTCAACCACCAGGCTATTTGGCTTCTGGATGTGGATCAAGTCAGATTTTCCAGGTGACTTTTTAGCGTTTGATGTATTGGCAGCCTACTCTCAATCACTGTACCCCCTCCAAAGCTAGAATCCTAGGGCCGGTGGTCTGTGCGTGGTGATAATCAACAATTTTTGGAAAGGGTAAACTGAAATACACACCCAATGGTAAACAGAAATACATAGGTAAAGGTAAGCAGAAGTGCACTATTAAAGGTAAACAGAAATACACTATTCAGAGTGAGCAAAATTCCTTTTTT
>Ga0315549_1000308_pt1 | contig 59431 bp, 26 predicted proteins | sample SalMarSW160200MG_FD_203101 | JGI IMG/M metagenome (GOLD analysis project Ga0315549, IMG submission 203101) | Salt marsh sediment microbial communities from the Plum Island Ecosystem LTER, Massachusetts, United States - Salt Marsh Sediment SW1601-200 ...
GTGCGTGAGCACCATCACGTCGAGCGTGCGGTCCCAGAAGCCCATCTGACGGCCTAACTGCGATAGGAGCACCGCCTCGCTGGGGCCGCCGTCCACCAACACCTGCTTGCCGGACGGGGACTGGATAAAGATAGCATCCCCCTGCCCCACGTCCAGAAACACGACGTGGAGGCGACCGTCGGGCCGCGCGCGCCAGGCGAAGAAGACCAGCACCAGCAGGATGACTGCCGCGCCAGCGAGCACCTTCGCCTCCAGGCGGGAGGAGAACTTCGACCATAACTCACGGCGTCGCTCCTTGGCCTGCGCCAGCCACCAGGTGAACCCGCCCAGGAGTATGTAGTACCCCCACACCAGCCCGCCGCCCACCTGCACCGGCAGCGAGGCGCAGGGCACCTGCGCTGTCAGCCGCACCACCTCGATGGTGTAGGTGAGGAATACCCAGGCCACCCAGCCGGCCACCTGCCCTAACGGCCGGACGATCAATCCCAGCAGCGTGGCAATGCCGCCGCAGATCATCACCCCCGCCTGGGCAGGCAGAATGAGGAAGTTGGTGACCGGGATTAGGCGACCAGAGTCTTCTCCAGCGGCCCAGTCGAGCACCACTTTCGTGCTGCTGAACAGCGTGGGCGAGGAGATGCTTAAGTGGGTTGGGTTGCCACGACGGACGAAGATTGCGGCGGCGGTGAAGGAGTTGTCGGGGCGGTGAGCGCAGCGTTACGGTTGCAGGCGGGCCGTTCGTTTCAGCGGGGGTCCGGCTTGCCCGCTGCAGCCAGTTCGGCTACAGGTACTGGGCGACTTGTTCCGCTCCGAACCAACTGCTGAGGCGACGGCATGATCTATTGGTGCTTGAAAGTGTCAGCCTGACTCCGGCGGAAAATGAACTGTCCCTTAGGGGCATTTATCTCAAACAAGCAGCGCTCCGTATCTCCAGCAGGTGTGTGTCGTTTACCTGGATCTTCCGGATACTCTGCCCGTTTACCACCAATGGGCGGCAGTCGAGTTCTTGCTATCAAAATGTCTGCTTCCCCTACTTTTTTCTGCGCCACCCTGACTGGGACAGCCACTCGCTTTAGATGCATGCCGATCATGGTGGAACCGATATCAATGCCGTAATCAGCTCTGACGGATTCTGCCAGTCGAGGGTCCTTCGTTTGAGTGTAGGCACAGGCAGAAAGAGCGCCACCGGCTCCAACCCTGGGTATAGCAATGGCCTCCTTACGCCAGAGCGTAATTTAGGGCCGCCTCAGCGTGAATGGTCGTCGTGTCAAACAGCGGCATTCCGGCATCCACTTCACTGACCAACAAGGGGATTTCGGTGCAGCCCAGGATAACTCCCTCCGCGCCGCGTGCTGCCAGCTTCTTGATGATAGCGACGAATCCGGCCCGTGCTTCATCGCGGATCCGGCCCGCAACCAGTTCTTTGTAAATGACGTTGTTCACGTACTTGCGGTCTACAGCATCTGGCACCAGTACGGCGAGGCCCTTCTGGGCGAGGGCATCCTGGTAAAAGGTCTTCTCCATCGTAAATCGGGTGCCAAGCAGCCCCACCGTCCTCATCCCCCGCGCCAGGATGGCCTCACCGACGGCGTCCAGCAGGCTGAGCATGGGAATTTGGACGCTGGCTTGCACCTGGTCAAAGACCAGGTGCATAGTATTGGTGGCGATGAGGATGAAATCGGCACCCGCCGCTTCCAGCCTTTGGGCTGCCTCGCTCAGCCCTTGCACAATCAGATCCCAGCGATCCTCCTTGGGCCAATCCACGTAGGGTTGAAAGCTGACACTGTATATGATGATTTCCGGGTAGCCGTAGTCGCCAAAGCGCTCGGTATATGCGCGCGTGATGTACTGATAGTAGTGTACGGTCGACTCGGGGCTCAAGCCACCTAGAATGCCGATCTTTTTGTGCATGGCCTACTCCTCCCTATTAATCCTTACGCTGCCTCTCGGAAATTGACCTTGTAGAACCAGACGGCGGTGCTGTAAATTGGGGATTGTTCTTGGCTCCCCGCGGGGGTATGACTCTTAAGAAGGTCTCCAACTACTCGACGTTGTTATCCTTAGCGCTACTTACCATTCGAGCAGCCAGCTCGATAGCAGCTATCATGCTTCCTGGATCCGCTCGCCACTCCCATGCCTTTCCAAACGCTGTGCCATGATCTACTGACGTTCGAACGAAAGGTAAGCCAAGGGTTATATTCACTCCCTTCTCAAAGCCCACAAGTTTGACCGGGATCAGCCCCTGATCGTGGTACATTGCCACCACGATGTCAAATTGGCCCTTAAGGGCACGGTCGAAGACTGTGTCCGCTGGATACGGCCCGAGGGCATTAATCCCTTCAGCTCGTGCGTCATTGATCGCCGGTTCTAGTATTTCGGCCTCCTCCCGGCCGAACATTCCCCCCTCTCCAGCGTGTGGGTTTATCCCCGCAATGGCGATCCTCGGACATTCGGTTCCCAAACTCAGCATGGCTTGTTGAGCCAGTCGAATCTTCTCTAGCACCATGTCTCGAGATATGGTGTCCAGTGCCCGTCTGAGAGCACAGTGAATGGTCACCAGGATGACCCTGAGATTGTCAGCCACAAACATCATCGCGTAGTTCGTTGTACCTGTCTTCTCAGCCAGCAGTTCAGTATGACCCGGATAGCCAAATCCGGCTCGGTGCATGGCCTGCTTGTGCAATGGCGCAGTGACAATGCCATCAACCTCTCCAGATTGGGCGAGTTCGACCGCTTTGATCACATTCTCTACCGCAGCCTTGCCAGCCATCGGGTCAACCTGACCCTTTTTCAGCCTATCGAGTTGAATGTTGGCCAAATCCAAAACATCTATGGTCCCAAGTTTGAAGTATGCCTCTCTTACTCCTTCTATGCTGTGTATGCTTGCCTCAACATCCATGCCGATGACGGTTGCTTGCATTACACCAGCGTCGCCGACCACGACTGGACAACAAATCCCATAAGTCTGTGGCCTTGTTAGCGCTCGCACTATGATCTCTGGGCCTATGCCTGATGCATCCCCCATAGTTATGGCCAACACTGGGTGCGGCAATGTTTGCTCTAGTCGCCTTGGCACCGTGCTCATATTACCATCATCCGCTTCCCGCCAGATATCAATCCAGATTCTCAACCCGCACGATCTTGGCACCCTCGCGTTGGATCGGTAAGACAAGTGAGTATCCACCTAGCCCGTACGCACCTCCAACCTCAGTCATAGCTTGGGCCACCTCGTCTGCATTACCAGCGACAAGAGCGAAGATGCCAGACCCAGCACCGCTCAATGCTACTCCACAGGCACCCGCATCGAGGGCTGCCTTAAACAGGCTTTTCATCCCCGGTAGCAGAGAAACTCGGTAAGGCTGGTGTAGGCGATCCTCCATTGCCATGGCCAATTTATCCAGTGAACCCGTAGCCATAGCTGCGACGAACATCGCCAGGGCTTGTAGGTTGAAGACCACATCGTTTAGGGGGACCTGCTTTGGCAACACTTGGCGGGCCTGCCCAGTGAGCATAGGCACATCAGGAATGTAGACGACAGAGACAAGTTGCGGGGAAACAGGCACTTTGAGATACACAATGCGGCCTGGCTTCATTATTGATACTGTCAAACCACCGACCAGCGATGGGGTCAGATTATCCGGATGGTTCTCGATCTTTGTCGATTGAGCGAGTATTTCATCCATAGAGGGTTTCTCCCCAAGGAACGCGTAGGCAGCCATAACACCCGCAAGAACTGCCGTTGCGCTGCCACCCAGCCCACGGGCCAGGGGAATGTCATTGTGGTGGTGGATGTGCACCGGCGAGACGTCCGCCCCAAAGGAGTCGAAAACTGCCGCGAAACTACGATAGGTCCGATTGTCGGGCCCAGTCTCTATCTCTTCTGCACCGTGCCCCTCGATGGTGATTAGCAAGTCATCAGAAGGCTTGAAGATAAAGGTATTGTATAGCTGTACCGCCAGACCGACGGTGTCAAAGCCGGGTCCCAGATTTGAGGTAGAAGCTGGGACGCGGACTTCGATCAATTTGCTCATTCTCCCAGGATCTCCTCATCTGCCAAGATGCGACAGGGTTCGTGTTGTGGGCGCGGCGCGGAGCTCCTCTAAGGCTTCAGCTGGCGATATGCCGTCGACCATGACCCTGCAAATTGCGCGCATCATTGCCTCTGGGTTGCGATGCTGGAATACATTTCTGCCCACGGAACAACCAATCGCTCCCGCCTCTACGGCTTCTGCCATACGGACGAGAAATTCCCCTTCGTCTATCACGCCGCCACCGGCGACCACCACCGGAACACCCGCCGCCTTTACGATATCAGCAAATGACCGGCTATCTCCGCTCCAGTTCACCTTGACGATGTCGGCACCAAGCTCGGCACAGAGCCGCGCATTGCGCATCAGATAATCTACACCATAGTCGCTGGTTTGCTCACGCAGCGTCTGGTAGGCGTTTGGGAACTCCGCTTCGGCAATAAAAGGCATACCCAGCTTCTCGCAAGCCTCCCCGATTGAAGAAGTGTAAGAGATCATCCCGGCTTCATTGTCCCCAGCAAGAGCGACGTAGCACACTACCGCGTCGGCCCCTAGCCTCAGTGCTTCCTCGACCGAACCAATTGGCGTGACGATGGCGCCTTTAGGATGGCCTGCCGCGCTTGCAGAGAGCATCAGAGCGAGGGATGTGTCTGGCTTGAACTCATCAACCACCTGCTTTGCTATCCCTCGGCTGAGCATCAGAACGTTCGCACCCCCGGATATTGCTTCGCGAGCGCGAGCGCGCGTGTCGAACAGCCCATCCAGGAACCTCGGCGACGTCATGCCGTGATCAAGGGCACATATCAGACAGGCGTTCGTCCTAGAGTCGAGCAGGCGGTTCAGCCGAATTCGCTTGCCCAAGTTGCCAATGATAGTTGCCTTGCCCATCTTTCTCCTTTGCTCCTTCCCGTGAGATTGTATAGTATCTAACCAGAAACGCGCTGTTAGGCGACGCTCAATCCTTGAATTGCTTTTCAAGCCACGAAAGTATTGTTCGCGCCAAAGCAACCCTTTTGTCCGAGAATGCATGATCAGCGTCTAAAATCAGGTGCGTCAAATCCCTGGCATTGCAATTCTGCAGAGCCTGAACTAGTGGAGTGTAATGAATATTGACAGGAGCAACCTGATCGCGGCTACCGCCAATTAAAAGCACAGAACGCTGGGAGAGTGCCGTAGTTTGCTTTACCAAGTTCCAGTTTTCACCAGCCTCCAGGAGCTCAGCGACTAAACTCTCAGCAGTTGTCCCTTGCAAAGGCGACAAATCTTCTTCAAGTGCATGAGTGACCGACTCAATGAGGGCTTGATCATCCCTAATAGCACTAGCAACGATTCCAGGGTTAACACCAGCTATTGATGCAACTGCGCTGATATGAGGATCATTCACTGCTGTCATCAGTGCAGCAGAGCCGCCCATACTGTGCCCAATAAGGACTATTTTGCCGGAGTCAACGCGGTAGAGTTCCTGTGAACTCTTTGCTCTCAAAAAATCCAGAGCAGTGCTGACATCCTCTAAAACGTGCTTGAATGAAAAGGAGCCTTGGCTACCCCAAGCGCCTCTATAATGAAAAACGAGAACATTCCATCCCGCTCGACGAAATATCTGAGCCAAATCAAAGTTGCGTTCAAAGCCTGGAAATCCGTGCAATAGAATAATGATTGGATATGGACCAGCCCCTTGAGCCATTAGTATATTCCCAAGGAGCCGTTCTCCTTTGCTCTCAAAAGTGACAGGCGCCAAAGTAGCAGGATATTGTTTATCCACCGTTACAGGATCATTTCCGATTGGGTCAAAGTTCATTGTCAATACCTCCCAAATTGAGTATCGTTCTTTCACATCCAAACTTCCTCAAACAATCTTAGCCAGTTCTCTCCCATGATCTTCTTCACATCAGATTCAGCATAGCCTCGGGCAAGCAAAACCCGGGTGATGTTGGGGAAGTCAGCAGCTGACTGAATGCCCTCCGGGTTGACAATGGGATACTCCACCTCCATACCTGGTCCTCTCTTGCTCTTACCCGTCAATAACCAGTCAAACCATTCTCGAGATTGCCCCTCCGTGAAGTCAGTCCCGATGGCCACGTGATCGATGCCTACCAAGTCCACCAGATAGTCGATCACATCAATGACATCTTCGAGGGTGGCCTTAGAGCCAGCCGCCAGGAAGGAGGGAAATACATTGGCACCAATGACACCGCCCTTTTTGACCAAGGCCTTGATCTGTTCGTCGGTTTTGTTGCGGGGATGGTCACATAGAGTACGAGGGTTGGCGTGGGTGAAGGCCACCGGCTTCTCCGAGGCTTCAATCGCCTCCATGGTCGTCCTGTAGCCCACATGGGATAGATCAATCAAAATGCCTAAGTGGTTCATTTCCTCGATAACCTCCAAGCCGAACTGGCTCAAGCCACAATCAGTCCGCTCGAGGCATCCATCCCCCACATAGTTGCGCTCCATATAGGTGAGCTGGATAACCCTGACGCCAAGTTCCTTGAAGATGGACAACATGTAGAGATCATCCTCAATAGGGGAGGTATTCTGAAAGCCGAGAATTATACCAACCTTTCCCGCCTCTTTGGCTCGCCTGATGTCATCCCCTGTCCTTACAGGCATGATCAGAGAGCCATATCGTTCGAACATCCTATGCCACACTGCGATGTTACTGATGGTTTCCCTGAAGCCTTCTAGGGTGGCGAGGGTCGCGACGATGGCAGTCAGCCCTCCCTGCTGAAGTTTAAGGAACGTTTCCTCATCCCAGCGGCTTATCTCTAGTCCATCGATGATGACGGACTCGGCATGTACCAATGCACTCCGGTCTTCTCCCATAGCCATAACCAATTACCTCCTTCCTAGATTCAGTTCCATTGAGTTGCCTCTTCACGTGATCGCCCTACGTGCCATCTACTGGCGGTGACCACCGCACTCCTCCTATGTGTTGCAGTCGCCGACCTCGGCCACCAGCTCGATCTCCACCAGTGCCTCCAGCGGCAGCGCGGTCACCTGCACCGTAGCGCGGGCGGGGGGCTCTTCGGGGAAGAACTCGGCGTAGACCGCGTTCATCCGGGTGAACTCCCCGATGTCCTGCAGGAATACGGTCGTCTTGGCCACACATCTCAGACAGGACCCGGCTTCCTCCAAGATCGCCTTGAGATTCTCCAATGTCTGGCGGGTCTGGGCCTCGATGTCCGGCCCGGCGAACTCCTTCGTGCCCGGGACGATGCCCACCTGGGCAGTGTATATCAGGCCCCCTACACGAACCGCCTGGGAATACGGGCCCACAGCGGCGGGGGCTTTAAGTGTGCTGATGATTTCCTTGCTCATCTTCGCTTCCTTTCTGGGGATAGTCCCACATAAATCCACCTTGGTGTGAGTGATAAAGCAATCCTAGTCAGCCTGCGCTGACTCCTCAGACGCTCTCCGCTCTGCCCGCTCGATTATCTTTGAAAGCTCTTCCTTCACTTCTTCAGGCAAAGGTTCGGGAGTGTGAGTCTCCAGTATCTCTTTCACCTTGTCACTCGCCCTCTGGCCAAGAGTCCTCTTCCCCTCCTCGACCCAGGACTCATAATTGCCCCGATCGATCAGCTTCGGGAACCAATTCTCCCTAAAGTGGCGATAAGTGTGATCCTCCGCCAAGAAATGCCCGCCCGGTCCAACCTTGTCGATGACGTCCAGAGCCAGAGTCTCCTCGTTAACCTCGATCCCTTGCATGAATCTCTTCACCATGCCGATGGCCTCATCGCTCACTACCAGCATCTCGAAAGAGGTGGTCAGGCCGGACTCGATGTAGCCCACATCGTGGATGAGGTTACCGCCGCTGAACGCGGCCACGAATGTTATCATTGCACCCTCCAGAGCGGCTTGCTGGTCGAACACCTTGGAGTCTGAGCATCCGGCGAAACTCCACACAGGCAACTTGTAATAGTGGGCCAGGTCGGCCCAGGCAGCAAGAGCCATCAAGAACTCTGGCGCATTGTACGCCGCCACCGTGGTAGACATGTCCATGAGAAGTGCAGCGCCACCGTAGATGAAGGGTGCGCCTTCTCGCTTAAGCTGGGCTACCGTCAGCCCAACCAAGGATTCAGCGTTCCCTTGAACCACGGTCCCCGCAAGCGTCACAGGCGCAGTCGCGCCCTGAGATATTCCAGGGGTCCAAACTTGGGGCAAACCCTTGTTCGCCATATAAAGAAGCTTCTCTGTCCCTTCAAGGGCGAGGCTCAGGGGAGAAATAGGTTCCCCATAAAGCGCTATGAACGGATTATACCGCAAGGCCTCTGATCCACCGGCGGTTGCCTCCGCCATCTCTATGATGTCCTTGAGGTTCTCCAGACTCCAGGCCGTGAAGACGATGGGCTTCTTGGTGTTATTCACCATCGCCTCAAAATGATGTAAGTCCGAGATGGACATAGTCACGTTATGGGCGATCCCCATGCACATCACAAAATCTATATTCGGCAAGTAGTCGCATAACTTCGCCACATTGGCGATATCAGCCTTGACGGTCCTCCGTCTCTCGCCGATGTATGGGTCTATGATGTTATGGGTGTCAGAGCCGGTGCCATAATACCCCTTGCTGTCCTCCAGGTAAATGGCTGGGTTGCCATCTCTGTCACAGAGGACCACCCGCGAGGGCGCGGTTCGTACCGCCCACTCCACCAAATGAGGAGGGATCCGCACCCTGACCCCGTCTACCTTAGCCCCCGCTTTCTTCAAGAGCTCTCGAGCTTCCTCCTCTAATACATCCACCCCCGTCCGGCGCAAGACCTCCAGGGTAGCCAGGTGTAACTCCTCCAACTGGTTCTCCGAGAGCATTTGGAGGTGTAGTGGAACATTTGTGTAATAGTTGCTTCTCATCCTACTTCCCTCCGAATTGTAAGCCTATTTTGGGAAGTTCGTAAATCTCTCTCGCTCTGCTTCACAACAAGTAGTGCGCCAGGGCGTGCATCATGACCGCCACCCCCAGCGGCAGTGCGTCCTCGTCAAAATCGAAGCGTGGACTATGATGGGGCGCGTCCAGACCGCCCTCCACATTCGCCGAGCCGAGGAAGAAGTAACATCCCGGCACCTCTTGCATAAATAAGGCCGCGTCCTCGCTGACCATCGACCGCTCGCCGGAGGAGACGTTCTCTAGCCCGACCACCGCCTCGGCCGCTTCGCGCACTACGGCGGCGACCCCGGCGTCGTTGATCACCGCGGGCGTCAGGGGGACGAGCTTCCACTCAGCCACTGCGCCGCAGGCTCTCGCTACCCCCTCAATCACCTCACGCACGCGGCGCAAGACCGCCTCGCGGGTCGCCGGGTAGTAGGTACGAATGGTGCCGCTCATCTCAACTTGCGGGGGGATGATGTTGAAGGCATCACCGCCGTGAACCGTACTCACCGTCACCACCGCCGTCTCCAGCGGGCTGACATTGCGGCTGACGACAGTCTGGAGGGCGGTTATGATCTGGGCCGTGGCGACGATGGGGTCTACTGTCTGGTGGGGCAGTGCGCCGTGCCCTCCCTTTCCTTGCACGGTACAGGTCCACTTCTCGGCTGCTGCCATGATCGCACCTGGCGAGACGTCTATCGTGCCCACCGGCTTCTCGTTCCAGACGTGGAGGGCCAGGAAAACGTCAGGGCGGGGGTTCTTCAGCACGCCCTCCTTCACCATCGCTTCGGCCCCACTGGCTCCCTCCTCGGCCGGCTGGAAAATCAATTTGAGCGTGCCAGCCATCTCATCTCGGCGCTGTGCCATCAGCGTAGCGACGCCCATCCCCATCGCCATGTGACCGTCGTGGCCACATGCGTGCATCACCCCCGGGTTCTGCGATACGTATTCGGGCTCGTTTTCCTCGGTGATGGGCAGCGCGTCCATGTCGAAGCGCGCCATCGCCACCAGGCCGGGCTGTTTTCCTTCCAGCAGACCAACCACGCCGGTGGTTGCGACGCCCGTCTGCACCTGGTAGCCCAACTCGCGCAGCCGATCGGCGATGATCCTAGCCGAGCGGTGCTCCTGGAAACGCAGTTCTGGGTGTATGTGAAAGTCACGTCGCCAGGCGATCAATTGCCCGCGCAGGGCCTCCGCTGCGGCCCTGAAGTTTACTCGGTTCGACATCTTTCTCCTCTGTTTGTTGACGTATTGTGTTCTTATTCTCTATTCTCGGTTTCAACCGTAACGTTGCCTCCATCAACCTTTACGTAGTCTCCGGTCTTAATCATTTCAATGGGGTCTCTATCTAAGTCGCAGACCATGGGTATGCTGGCTATTATCGCTCCTTGAACATGAACGCAATCGGCCTTTGTGTTGACGATCGCAATAGGAGCCACGTCGTTGTTGGCGCATCGCCATAGGCGAAGGCAATCTCCAGATGAGCCTTTCCCAAAGGGGTATACCAGAACTTTCCCAGAGATAGTCTCCCCCTCATATTCATGGCCTTCTTCTATGATAACGCCGTTGTCCGTGTTGACCCCTAGGAAAAAGGAGAAAGGGATCCGACTCACGAGAGCTTCTCCTTCTGCTTTCCCCTCTACAACAGCTCTACCTTTTAGGACTGTAGCCATTTCCCGGCCTCCATTCACCAGTTGTCGCTGCCTCTATGCACTGCTCAGTGCTGCCTAAGAAGACTTTCTCGGCCCGCAGATTGGGTCTCGCGTAGTAAGCCTGCTTTGCTGCGTCCGTAGCGAATGACCCTATCGAGTAATCGGGATGGGCGAAAGTGTACTCAGGTCCAGGCCTGCCGGGGCCGAACAACGGGCAGAAAGCTGGTCCGCTCATTATTACTCCCCCAGCCTTTTGTATCGTCTCAGCGTAGCCCGCCATCTCTGCGAACATTGCAGTCTGGGGAGCTGTGCAGATCCATAGGGTTACGTCTTTACGCACCCTCTTCCCATCGAGCAATTCTGAAACTTTCTTCATCTCATATATTGAGTAGTGTGGACAGCCGAGACAGACGAAGTCCACCTTGCCTTCTGTATCACTCACTTCGTTGTACATTGCTGCCAATTCCGACTGAGTAACGGTGATTTTCTCGCGAGGTTCTCTACCACCGAAAGCCGTCTCAAAGTCGGGCGCTTCCGGAGTGACCCCGACTATATGGAATAGTGTCACCGCCCCGCTGCTCGCAAGGGCGGCAGATAGCTCCATCAAGTCCTCAGTTCTCGGTCTCGTAATCCCCGTAAAGACAGGTGTCTCCAGCCCGACAATCTTGCCGACGTATAGACCCAACAACCCATAACTCATCGTATCCTCGACCTTCATTTGAAGATCAATGTGGTAGACCCCGTATCTGTTTTCATCCAAATGATAACCGCACTCTGGGTACTTACCAGTGATCGCAGCGAAGAACGACGCCAGACAGTCCCGGTTCGTCCTTGCACCTAGAACGGAGTTAAAGTACACGATTGCCGAACTCTCGACAGTGGAAATATGTGAACCCTTGGGGTACCAGCCAACGTCACATACGAGATATGGGGTGCACGTCCACGTCGGGACTATACTCATGCTCTTCGCGATCTCGTTTTCCCGAACTACTTGTTCTCGAACTTGCACAGGTGCGTCCATGCGTTCCCACACCGTTTCATCAGTTGAAAGGCATCCCAATCCCCAGTTGTTAAAGGTGCTGGGCACCTTCACTTTGACCCCTGTCTCGACAGCATCTCGAATCAGTTCGGGAGTCAGTGCCCCCTTCCCCCAGAAGCTGGAGGCAATGAACACGTTGGCGTAGGATATGTCAATCATCCTTTCCGCGTTGTATGATTCTCCTAGCTTCACCAGAAACTTCATTGCCTCTCTAACCAGGCCTCCTTCTTCTCCGGCGAGCATCCTTTCTTCTTCAGGTGTGAGATACACTTGGCTTTCCTCCTTAGAAAACCTCGCTCATAATCAATATTCTACCTTCCAAACGGACTCCTCGTTATAGCCAGTAATGACCCTTATGTAACCAGACAGGGACTCGTCCAATTCGTAGTCGCCAGTATCTACCAGCAGGGGGCCGTTCAAGGAAACCAGTTTCCTCTGCGTGGACACGACAATCAAGTTGTCCTTTCCCACCTCTCTTACCACTCGCGGGCTGATCTGTTGATTGCCCCGGCCGAAGATATACCCCTGTCCCCCGATCACGGTTACGACGATCTTGGTGTTCTTCCCGGTGATGAGCGCCAGCAGCTGTTCCTCGTTCAGATCCTTGCCAACGAGCTGCTTTCTATGAACCAGATCCACTCCCAACAGAGTCTTGTCGATCCCAAGCTCATCACCGACCGCCTTTACGGTGGTTCCTGGACCGAGAATGTAGTAGTGGTCATCGCGCATAAGATCCACTACGTGCTCGGCGATTGCCTTCGTCGACTCGCTTGCCCCCGAACTACCTACTTTAGCTCCCTGCACCAACCGCCTCTCGAAAGGGACACTCAAGTAACCATAGAGGCGAGCAGAGACGCGCCCTTGGCGGAACTGGTCCTCGTCAATATCCATTACCTCCATTTCACACACAGGCGCACGACCTCTTAAAAACTCCTTCACCAGCTCAGCAGCCCGCCTGGGGCTAACTGCATATACGCTGGAGTGAATCTTGACACCAGCAGGGATACCCAGCACGGGGACCCTATCACCTACCGCTTCGTAGATATCCCTGGCTGTTCCGTCCCCACCAACGAAGAGCAGGAGGTTGACCCCAAGTTCCGCCATCTCCTGGGCCGCTCTCTTGGTATCTGCGGCCGTCGTCTCCCCGGGCACAATCGAGCCCAGTACTACAGGGGCAAAACTGCATTCCCTTGCCTCGTCCTCACCCATCTCAAAAGGATAGGTTATCAGGTCAATCTCGCCCTTTATAAGGGAGAGCCCCTTCAGTGCCTCGGTCGCCCGTGCGGGGGAAAAGGGGACGGCCCCTAGGTCGAATGCCTTCTTGACCGTGTCGAGGCCGTCACTTCCTTTCAGGCCAACCCTGCCTCCTATCCCGGCAAGGGGGTTGACAATGAAACCTAGCTTCTCCTTCCCATTTGCACTCTCCCTATTCATGTTTCTTCAAGCGTGCCCTCCAGGTTGTGACCGTCTTCTTAGGATCATGCAGCGGTTCTGGGTCAGTTTGATGAATGGCACACCTGTGGGGAGCAGTTTTTACGATTCCCGGATCGGTGTAGGCCTCTTCGGAAACCCGGCGGAATATCTCGACAAACCTGTCAAGGTCCTCCTTGGATACGGTGTCGCTAGCCTCCGGAGTCACCGGTTCAGGAATGATCACGGGCTCGTGGCTCTCGAAGTAGGACTGAACGCCATAGTCGGTGATCCTCAAGTTAAAATCGGAGGTCCCGACCCCGGTCTCCTCCTTCAGCTTCTCAAGCGTGAACCTTGCCTCTTGCAGTTTTCCGCGGTTTGGCCAGGCGATGCCAATGCCACGGATCTCCAGCAGTTTCTTTATGAGATAGTTATTGTTGATCACCGCCCACTCGGCGGCCTCCCGGAGGCCCCGAGCCCCCATGGCCATAATCCAGGCGTACGCCTTCAGAGCGTTCATCACAACGCCATAGAAGGATCCAACCTTCTCGATGCTCTGCGGGAGGTCATAGTTCAGGTGATATCTGGACCCGTCGAACTCCACAACGGGCACAGGCAAGAACTTCCTTAGCTCCTGCTTCACTCCAATGGCGCCCGTTGCCGGGCCACAGGAACCATGCGGGGTGGAGAAGGTCTTGTGCAAGTTGAAGTGCATCAGGTCAGCACCTATGTCGCCAGCGCGCAGCCTGGTCATGACACCGTTGAAGTTCGCCTGATCCAGGGAGACGAGGCCACCCGCCTCATGGACGACTTTGATGTATTCGCCAATCTCACTGTCAAAGACGCCGGTATCATAGGGCGCTGTCAGCATCAAGCCAGCAGTTCGCTCGGAAACGGCAGCTTTTAGCGCCTGCAGTCCAATGTCACCCGTCTCCTTGTCGGGATATAGTTGGATGACTTTAAACCCGGCTGTGGATGGACATCCCGCGTTGCACGGATGGGAGACGGCACAAGTGATGACCTCATCCCGCTTGGCATCTCCGCGTGACCTGTGGTAGGCCCTCATAATGCAGGCATTGGCATACACACCGTGCGAGCCGCCTCGCGGTTGAATGGAGAATTCGTCCATGCCCGAGAGTTCACATAACCAATTCCGCAGTTCATACATGATCTCAAGGATGCCCTGGATGGTGTCCTCAGGTTGCAGTGGATGAACCTCGCTCAACTGGGGCAATCTGGCCAGCTGATCGTTTACCTTGGGACTATATTTCATGGTGCAGGTGCCAAGTCCGATGCTGATGCCTGAATCGAAACCGAGGGTCTGCTGGGAGAGGCGCAGGTAGTGCCGCATGATTTCGGGCTCGGACAATTCAGGCAGCTCAGGAGGGTTCTCCCTCCGCATCTGCTCTGGAATGTGCGACACGACATCGCCCACCTTGCTGCGAATCTCTTCCTCAGCCTCCGGCACGATTTGGTTCCTAGAACCCTTACGAGAGAGCTCATAGATGACCGGCTCGTGCCACCGGACAGCCTGGTAGCCTGTTTCAATCTGTTCGTATTCTCGATGCTTGTCGTACTCGCCGTGTGTCAAGGTTTCCGTAGTCATCGGGTCATCTCCTTTCAGCGAACGATCCTCTCCAAAGCCTCTACCAGTGTTTCGATGTCTTCTTTGGTATGTGTTTCCGTCACGCAGTAGAGGGCTGCTTGTCCTAACTGAGGGAACTCCCCTGAAAGGTCCTTTCCCCCCAGAATGCCGTGCTCGAAGAGAGCCCGGTTGACCTCGCTTACCGTTTTGCCCGTTTCATCGAAGTTGACAACAAATTCGTTGAAGTGAGGAGAGGCGAAGGTAGGCGCCTTTACTCCCTTGATGCTGGAGAGGAGCTCCATGGCGTAGTACGCCTTCTGCATGTTGACTTCACCCAACTGCCTCATCCCCTCAGGGCCCATCAAAGCCATATACACCGCAGCAGAAATGCCCCAGAGCCAAGAAGACGTACCCGTGAACGATTTTGCCTTGTCTCGCGTAGCGTACATCATCCTGTCCCACAGCGTATGCCAGGAGAAAGCGTGTTCACCTTCGACCAGGGTGCTGCTGATACCTATCAAGAACGACGGCATCAGCTCGAGGAATCTCTCTGCATCATTGCAGGCCAGGATCCCAAGCGTGGCTCCCCCGCAGTGCATGTGCATTCCGAGAGGTTGGCCCTCCCCGCAGGCGATGTCTGCGCCATATTCACCCGGAGGAGATAGCAGCCCCAACGATGTCGGATTGACGTAGGCGACGAGCAACGCGCCGTTCTCGTGGGCGATCTGGGCAATGTCTGCGCACTGCGCTTCAATGAAACCGAGATAGCTCGGAGTTTCAACGTAGATCGCAGCCGTCTGACTCGAGGCCTTGCCCTTAAGATCCTCCAGGTCCATCTGGCCAGTTTCAGCGTCAAAATCGACCCGCTTGATCTCCAGCCAAGGATCGCAGTAGTTTCTCATCGTCGCGAGCCTATCCGGGCTGCACGTGCTTGGAACAAGGAACTCCTTTCTACCTGTAGCCCTCGAAGCCATGTGTGCTGCATCGCCGCTGGCTGTGGTACCGTCGTACACGGGGGTAGAGACCACGTCCATGGCCAGGAGGTCGCCCATCATGCTTTGATACTCAAATATGGTCTGGTACCTTCCGTAATCTGTGGCATCTGCGCCAGAATAGGCCGTCAGAAACTCGGAGCGTCCAATGATCTCATCGCACAGAGCAGGGACATAATGTGGCCAACAACCCGCGCCGAGAAAGCTCAATAGCTCGTCGGTGGCCTTGTTCTTGGCCAGCATGGCCTTGATTCGCTGCGCCACTTCGAATTCCGTGACAGGCTCCTTGGGGATGTCCAGCTCCCCCGTGAAGCGAAGCTCTTCGGGGATTTCCTCGTAGATTTGCCCCACGTCTTCGAAGCCAATCTCCTCCAGCATGGCCTCCCTGACGCCGGGAGCACTGTTGGGTATATACCGGTGGACGAAACCCTCACTCATTTCCTTGTCCTCCTTCTGTTGCATAGTCGATGCGGACCACTCGCTTCATGGCCTTTGAGCAGTGGCTCTAGATAAGCGGCAGCGACACCGGGCGGCCCTCGGCCGCCGACAGATCTGCAGCCATGAGAGCCTCATGGGTCTTGATGGCATCCGGCAAGTTGACGTGTGACTCGACGTCGTTATCAATGCACTCGATGAAGTGCGCGATCTCCAGTTTCATCGCCTCATCGAGTACTGACAGGCCGGGGACATCCGTAGGGATCTCCGCGTAGTCATCTGCCCGCGCCACCGGCTGGTGTAGAGTCGATTGTTGCGGATTGTGCCTTGCGTGCCCAGCAATTCGATCCGAAATAGATAAGGCGCGTTCGGCTCCAGTGTGCTGGCAAGCTTACAGACCGCTCCGCTGCTCAGCCTCATAACCGCCAACGTCGTCGGAGGGTGATCCCAGTCAGGAAAGGAGAAGTTGGTGCTGTAGGCGAACGTCTCTTTCACTTCGACGCCACCGAGCAGCCAGCGCACGGCGTCCAAGGCATGGCAGCCACCAGCCAGCATTGCGCTGCCGGCTATCGCCTTCTTGCCCAACCATGTGTTCATGGCGACGTCGAGCCAGCCGACGTTTTGCCAGAAGTCAGCCTGCACCATGAACACATCACCGATGGTTTTTTCTTCCATCAAGGCCTTGAGAGTCACTATCATGTCGTTCCAACGCAGGACGAACCCGGCCATCGTCTTGACCTCGGTCTCGGCGACTGTGCGTTTGAGCAACGCCAGGTCGTCCAGCGTGGTCGCGATGGGCTTCTCAACCAGGACGTGCTTGCCGGCCCGCATAGCAAGTGTCGCGTCCCTGGCGTGGTAGCAAGAGGGTGTGGCTATGCTGAGGATATCCACGTCCTCGTCGGCGAGCGTTTTTTCGAGATCGGTGTAGATCTTGCACGATAGGCCCAGCGCCTCGGCCCTGGCCTTTGCCGCGTCCGCATTGATATCGCACAGCGCGACAACCTCAGCCTTCGGGTGCACGATGTAGGCAGCCAAGTGCTGCGCACCCCACCATCCAGCAGCGCCTTGTATGGCTACACGTAGAGATCCTTGGCCATGCTCCCATTTCTCCCTTCAGCACATGGGCTATACCCCGCACCACTCTACGATGGATAACGCGTAGATCTTCGCAGCGTCTACCAATTCCTCAATTTTCACGTACTCATTGATGGCATGAGCATTCTGTATGTGGCCTGGGCCTATACCGATCGTGGGAATCCCCGCCTGGTTCAAAAAGAAAGCGTCATCTACCGCGGCGAGACCATAGAATCTCGCCGGCTTATCCAGCGCAGCCTCGTATGCAGCCGCTACGGCCTTGCAGATCGGGGCACCGGCCGGGACATCGTATGCTGGCCACCAGAAATCCCACCACCCTACTTCGGGCGGATTCTCCCGGAGCCAGGGGTCTATCTGGGCAAACCGGCTGATTTGCTCTTCCACTTCTTTCTTGACCTGCTCCGCAGTTTCCTGAGGAGCATGCCAAACGACGTACTCCATGACACATTCATCTGGGATGCTCGCGATACTGGCGCCACTGTGAAAGGTCGTCGGGCAGAGCGTGAAGTGGCCCGGACGGGTGAATGCCGGATGGCTCTTTGTCTGTCCCCATTCTTTCTCAAGCTTCAGTAGCCCCTGGTAAACTAGAAACGCTTTATCAATGGCAGAGACAGCGACCTCGGCTCCCCTACCGCCAGCTCGAACCAACTCGTCTCTCATACACGTATGTGCCGCTTTTCCCTTGACGGTTATCTTTACGATTAAGACGCCGGAGGAAGCCCTCATAATCCCTAGCCGGTAGGGTGGAGCGGACGGTTCCACTACGATGCCCGCATCCGCCTTGTAGCCCCGTTTAATGACAGCCCTGGTTCCGGCCTCGTCCTGCATCTCTTCGCCAACCACGCTTTCGATGATGACGTCTCCCTTGGGCTTGTATCCCGCCTTTAGGAGAGCCTTCAAAGCCATAAGGGCTGCACCGTTTCCACCCTTCATGTCACAGGCTCCCCGACCATAGATTCTTCCATTGACCACCTTGCCGCTCCAGGGACCGGCCTTCGTCCAAAGGTCTTCTGGTCCCGGCCCAACGACGTCAACGTGGCCATTGAAGATCAGGGATCTGCCCCCGCCGGTCCCTTTGTACACCCCGACCAAGTTGCATCGTTTTTCTTCTGCTTCCCACAGGTCTGTCTCAAGTCCAATCGTGTCCATCACCGGCTTGAGGAATTCGTTCACTCTGGTTTCCCCACCGAGAACCTCTTCCCTGACAATATCGCCCCCCAGGTTTGGGGTAATGCTGGGGATCTGGATGGTGTCTGAGACCAGCTTGATCAGTTCGTCCCTCAAGCTGTCAACAGCGGCGAGGATGTCTCTCTTGACGTCGTTGTCAATCATTTGTGAAGCCTCTGTGCTTTAGTGTGATATATACCCTTCTCGAAACGAACGACATGTTACAGCCTCGGAAATCTCATCTGGCGAGGCATTGCAACCACTCATCTGCAAGACGACCTTCTTGCCCTTCAGATGGTCTCTCAGCTTGAAGGCCGCCATAATCGTAGAAGCCCCGGCCCCCTCCGCGAGATTATGGGTATAGTAGAACGCCATCCCTATGGATTCGTAGATTTCTTCCTCCGTCAACAATGTAAACCTATCCAATCCTGATTCATATATTTCAAGTGGAATCTTATAGGCTCTACCAGTAGCAAATCCACCTGCAAAGGTTTCGTTTCGTGCAAAGCAGATTCGTTTCTCCATCCAAGAGTTATAAGCAGCAGGTGACCTTTCAGCCTGGACAGCAACGATTTCGACATCAGGGCGAAAAGCACGCAGCGTTATGATCGCTGCGGCAGCTTCGCTACCTGCTCCTATGGGAACGATCATCACATCAATGTCGGGCAACTTCTCAATGACTTCTAGGAACTCGGTGCCCACCCCATTAACCAAGTGGGGTTCATTAGCAGGATGCACATAGTACAGTTCGCGCTCCTGACATATTTCCTCCACAGTTGCCGCTGCCTCCTCAAATGTGCTACCTGCCTCAATCAATTCAGCACCCGATTCTCTGATAGCACGGTTCTTAGCAGGGTTGTTGTTTTCCGGAACAACGACAACCGCGTCTAGCCCAAACCATCTCGCCGCTATGGCAATTGACAGACCATGGTTTCCAGTCGAAAAAGTGATGACGCCGTTGACACTCTTCTGTTCAAGATGATGAAGTAAGTTGACCCCGCCACGGATCTTGAAGGTGCCAGTAGGGTTATGGTTTTCGTGCTTTACGTAAACCTCCGCCTGCAACGCTCTTGACAAACCTTCATAACGAGTCAACTGTGTCGGACTCAAGAAACGTTCAACAACGGAACGGGCACGAACAACTTCCACCACAGATATCGGATGATTCTTCAGATCACCCCACTCATTTGCGCCACTCATCCCCGGTCCTTTCCGTTAACAGATGATAGGCTGGCAAAACAGACCGCGTAGAGCCACCAGTTGCCGGCCGGCTGAAAAGTAGGTCGGATTTGCTATCCGACCCTATGGCGGTTAGCAAAACCGCCCTACGCTGCTAGGACACCCAGGCAACAAGCCCTTTCTTCAATGGTGCCGTCCTGGGGTTTCCTAGTCCAAAGCCAAGAGCAGGGCACCCTCCCCACCAACTGCAGTATCGCTGGCTCTTGCCAGGGGATTCGCTCTCGATGAAGACTCTGTTCCTCGAGCCTGGCTAGGTCATACGCCGCACCACTCTACGATGGATAATGCGTAGATCTTCGCAGCGTCTACTACCTCCTCGATCTCCACGTATTCGTTGGGTGCATGAGCAACCTGTAAGTGGCCCGGGCCCAGCGTAATCGTGGGTATCCCAGCCTGGTTCAGGAAGGCCGCATCGTCCACCGCGGCGAAACCGTAGAATCCCGCCGGTTCACCCAGCACAGCATCGTAGGCAGTCGCTACAGCCGTGCAGATCGGGGCGTCAACCGGGACATCATAGGGTGGCCACCAGAAAGTCCCCCAATCTACTCCGGGCGGGTTCTCCCGCAGCCAGGGGTCTGTCTGGGCAAACCGTGCGATCTGCTCTTCGACCTCTTTCTTCACCAGCTCTGGGGAATCCTGAGGAGCATGCCAAACGACATACTCCATGACACATTCTCCTGGGATGTAAGCGATACCGGAGCCACCCATGAAGGTCGCCAGGCAAAGTGTGAAGTGGCCAGGGCGGGTGAATGCAGGATGACTCTTCGTCTGCCCCCATTCCTCTTCCAACTTCGCAAGCCCCTGGTAAATGATCAGGCCCTTGTCAACCGCGGAGACGGCGACCTCGGCTCCTCGACCGCCAGCTCGAACCAGCTCGTCCCTCATGCACGTATGCGCCGGTTTTCCCTTGATCGTCACTTTCGGGGCCAAGACACCGGGGGAAGCCGTCGCAATCCCCAGCCGGTAAGGGGGGGCGGATGGTTCCACCACGATAGCCGCATCCGCTTTGTAGCCCCGCGCGACGGTAGCCCCGGTCCCGGCTTCGGTGTTCATCATCTCTTCTCCAACCACGCACTCGATGATGACGTCACCCTTGGGCTTGTACCCTGCCTCTAGGAGGGCCTTTACGGCGATGATGGCCGCAGCGTCCCCAGCCTTCATGTCCGTGGCTCCCCGGCCATAAATTCTTCCATTGGTCACCCTGCCGCTCCAGGGACTGACCTCGGTCCAAAGGTCTTCTGGACCAGGAGGAACAACGTCAACGTGGCCGTTGAAGATCAGGGATCTCCCTCCACCTGTCCCTTTACACAGCCCAACTAAGTTGGCCCGTCCTTCTTCTGCTTCCCACAGGTCTGTCTCAAGTCCAATCTCGTCCATCACGGGCTCGAGTAGCCTGTTCACCCTGCTTTCGCCGCCGATAGCCTCTTCCCTGACAACACCAGGGTAGGTTGGGTTGACGCTAGGGATCTGGATCATATCTGAGGCAAGCCTGACCAGTTCGTCCCTCAAGTCATCAACGGCAGCGAGAACGTCATGCTTTACATTGCTTTCGATCATCTTGCACCTCACCTGTTCGCAGTTTAGGGTTTACAAAAACGACTTTCCGCGTTTATCCGCGTTTCCTCTGTAAAATCGAGCAAAATGCGGGAACTAATTCTTTCGCAGCTCCTTAGTTCCGAGGAATCGGCGGTACACCTGCCCCAATAACTCAGGAATCCCCGCCACCCCCTTCGGCATGAATATCATCACGAAGATGACGATCGCCCCCAGGATAACCAACCGCCACTCCAGCAGCGGTCGCAGAGCCTCATTGATAAGCGTGACAACGAACGCCCCGATGGCTGCGCCGGGGAACACACCCAGGCCTCCGAAGAGGACCATCAGCAACACGATCAGGAACACCTCCAGCCCCAGCGTCGCCGGAGAGATCATGGCAAAGTAGTGAGCATAGTAGGCACCCATCACCCCGGCGATAAAAGATGAGATGCCAAATACCAGGAGCTTATATCTATACTCGTCTATTCCCAGGTTCTTGGCCAGGGGCTCTGCATCGCGGAGCGCGATGAACGCCAGCCCAACCGGGGAACGAATGATCCTGTAGATCGCATAGACAAACACGAGGAACAACACAAGCGTAAGGTAGTACCAAGGGACCAACTCGGACTTGGTGAAGGTATAGCCAAAGAGGACTGGCGGAGGGATCCTTTGCAGGCCAAAGGTCCCGCCGCTATTGAAACTCTTAATCATGCCCGGGCCCGTCATGACGATTATGGTGGGCAGGACAAACTGAATGGAGAAAGTAACAATGGCCAGGTACATCCCCTTCAGCCTCAGGCAGGGTATACCGACCAGGATGCCGATGAACGCGGCAGCGATCCCTCCTATCAGCATGCCGATCCAGGGCGGCACACCCAGGTAGACCCCCAGAAGTCCCGACGTATAGCCGCCGATGGCGAAGAAAGAAAGGTGCCCAAAAGAGAACACGCTGGCATATCCCAGAATGAGGTCCCAGGATGCTGCCACCACACCCCAAATCAAGCACAGCATCAAAACATTCATCACGTAGCTGTCGCTGTGGAAGAAGATGGGCAGAATGCTCAAAACCACGACTGCGCCGATGGCCAAGAGGCTCTTATTCATTGTCTTCAGTGTGTTTACCATGCTCCAAATAGTCCTTTCGGTTTGAACACCAATATCGCCACCATGAGGATGAGGAAGATGGGCAAACCCCAAATGCCTCCAATGAGATAGGTGGCGAATATCTCCACGATCGACAAGGCAAAAGAAGCAATAACCGTGCCCTTGATGTTGCCAAGCCCACCCAGCACGATCACGACGAATGCCTTCAGTATGGTGGTCCAGCCCACCAGGGGGTAGAGCAACGTCCTGGGGGCCAGAAGGATGGCGGCCACCGCGGAAAGGATCGCGGCGATGCCGAAGCTGAGGCTGTACAAGGTGTTGACGGGCAGGCCGACGATTCTGGCCCCCATGTTGTCCTGCGAGACAGCCCGCAGAGCCATGCCGATCCTAGTCTTGCTCAGGAAAAGCCCCAGCAGACCCAGCATTGCAATCGCCACCACGAACATGATCACGTCGTGCTTGGCGATGGCAAACTCGCCGAAAGTGAACGTCCCCTCCGCCAAATGGGGGGTTGACTTGCTCAGTGGGCCGAATGTTACGAGGATCAGGTTGTCCAAAACCAGGGCACAGCCCAGGGTGACGATGATCACCGTGAAGTCCCATCCAGGAAAACGCCGCAACGGCAAGACGATGGCCTTCTCGAACAGCATGCCGAACAGAAACAAGGCGAGGACCGTAATGGGGATCACGATCCAATAGTTCCAGTTAAGGTATCCAACGGACAGGTACCAGGCAAGGTAGCCGCCCCAACTGAAGAAGGAGCCCTGGGCATAGTTGAAGACCTTTGTCACACCATACACAAGCGTCAAGCCCATGGCCATCAGCAGGTAGACAGCACCCAGCGTGATGCCTGCTAACAATAGGTTGATAAGCGTTTCAACATTCATGAAATTCGTCCTCCTTCAGATACCCAGACAGACTTTCCTGAACACTTCGCTGCTCAGAGCCTGGTCACTATCCCCCTCAAAAACCACCTTTCCGTCCTCCAGCACGTAAACCCTATCGGCATAGTCGGAAGCGATGCTGGTACTCTGCTCGACCAACAGGATGCTGACCCCTCTCTCTCTGATCTCATTGATCGCTTTGAATACGTCAACTCTCAAGTTGGGCGCCAGGCCAAAGGAGGGCTCATCTATCGCCAGGAACCTGGGATTGGACATCAACCCTCGACCGATGGCCAACATGCGCCCCTCCCCGCCGCTCAAGGATGATGCCACCTGCTTGCTCAACCGTTCAAGTTTCGGGAAGAGGTGGAAGACGTAATCCAGGTTCTCGCTTTCCGTGGCTCTTGCATTCTTGCAGTAGGCGCCCATCTTGAGGTTCTCCAGGACGGTCATCTCCGGGAAGAGATGCCGATCCTCGGGGACGTAGACCAGGCCCGCATTGACGATATCTTGAGTCCGTAGCCCGCCAACCGTTTTCCCATCGTACTCAACAGAGCCGGAAACCGGCCTGAGCAAGCCGCAGATCACCTTCAACAGAGTGGACTTGCCGTGACCGTTGGGCCCGAAGATGGCGACAAACCCTCCTTCGTTCACTTCGAGAGACACGTTTGTCAGTACCTGGACCTCGCCATAAAAGAAATTGATGTTGTTTACCTTAAGCATATTCGGCCCCCAGGTAGACTTCGATTACTTGCTTGTCTTTCGTCACCTCCTCGGGAGAGCCGATGCTGATCCTCTCTCCGTTGTGGAGGATCATCAGCCGCTGGGAAATCTCCACCAACACGCTCATCAGGTGCTCAATCACAATCAATGTGACCCCCATTTCCTGGTTGATCCTCTCGAAAAGGGAAATGCTCTGTCCGATCTCCACCGGGCTTAGACCACCAATCGGTTCATCCAACATCAAGAGACGGGGCTGCGTCGCCAGGGCTGCCGCAAGCATGGTCAGTTTCTTATCAAAGAGACACAAATGTTTTACTTCTACGTTCTCCTTCCCTCTCAGGTCCACGAAATCCAGTGTATCTCCTATGATTCTATCTTCATCCTGGCCAGCGGTGCCGAAATGTGCGCCTACCCTGACATTGTCGTACAAAGTCAGGGTGGAAAAGACGGTAGGGATTTGGAACGTCCTTGCCAGCCCCCTGTGGCAAACTTGGTAAGGCCTCAACCGACTGATGGGTTGCCCCTCGAAGATGACCTCGCCTGTGCCTGAGTACACGCCTGATATCACGTTAAAAAGTGTCGTCTTGCCGGCACCGTTGGGCCCGGCGATACCGAAAATCTCACCCTTTTCCACCTCGAAGCTCAGGTTATTTACCGCGGCTAACTCGCCAAAGCGCTTCGTTAACTGCTTCACCTCAAGAACCACCGCCATAAGAACCTCCAGTCCTTCACGTGAGAATTATGAGGATAGGGAGGAGATGGGAGTGTTGCTCCCATCTCCTTCCGTTACCCGTTTGTTCGCGCAATTACTTGATCCAGGGCGGGACTATGAACTCCTCTCCCTCCACTTGTTGGGTCCCCAGATAGAGTGTGTGGTCCTTTTGGCCTTGTATTTGCACAAAGTGACTGGGGAGCCATTCATCGCCTGTCAAGCCTTCGTGCCTATCGGGGTCCATCCCATAGGTTCCGCAGCGCCCCGTATACGGATGGTCGCTCAGAGTTTCGAGGTATTCATAGATGCACTCATACTCTATTGGGCTGCCGCAGCTCTCGGCGGCGTCCATCCAGAAATGGAGTTGGTCTTCCACGGTGGCTGGCCAGCAGGCACCTGGTCGCCTACCAAATTGAGCCTCGAAGTCGCTAACCCATTGTTCGTTCTCAGCGGTTGGCAGGTAAGCAACCAGCGTCTGCCACGTGATGCCATTCGCCTTTTCACCCAACAGTTCGATGAATTCTGGCGAGGCGGGCGACCACTGGATGTAGATCAAGGAGTTGGTGGGATTTTCGAGGAACTGGTTCATAAACGCCACCGAGGAGTCGACCGAGGTGAGACATCCAAAGATTATCGCGGGTTCCTCCGCTCGGATCTTTGCAAGCTGCGCCCCAAACTCAGTGGTGCCATAGGGATAGGTATCATCCAGCACAACTTCCCACCCATTAGCCACAGCGACGTCCTCGAAGGACTGCTGGATGATCATATCGTAACTGATATCTCCACCCAGCAAAGCGACCTTCTTGTTCGGGAGCTCATAAGGGAGCTTCTCAGTGATGACCTCGTAGGCGTTTGGGCCGTAGGATACCTCGCTGGCACAGATCTGGAAGACGTTCCGATACTCTGGCAAGCCCGCCATGGTCTCCTCAACCGTTTGCGTGTCTGCGCTGCCGTGGAAGAATGGCTGATCAAGCTTGCCAAACGCGTGCGCACACGCTGGGCCAAAGCAAGCACCAGGGAAGTTCGCTACGACACCTGACCGAGCCATAAGCTCGGAAGCCAGGAGGCAATCCTCGGCCGTACAGCCCTTAATGTCAGCATAGACGATTTCCACGGGTTTGCCCAGCAGACCGCCCTCGGCATTAACCCGGTCGACCGCCATGCTGAGCCCTGCCACGATGTCGGTCCCCATCGGAGCACCAACGCCGGTAATGAGCGTGGGACAGCCGATCTTGATGGTCCCCCAGTCCTCCCACGATTCAACCTCGGGTTCGGGAGTCACTTCCACCTCAACGATCTTCGTGACTTCGACCTCCTCGCCCGCAACCTCGACCACCTGGGTGACAACCACCGTTTCGATTACCTTCTCGGGCGCGCAAGCGGTCAATGCAAGTCCATTTGCCACGACCAGAAGAGCACACACTAGGAAACTGAGCAAATTCCTCTTATTCATTTCTCTCTTCCTCCTGTTGATTTGAATTGACGGCACTGGTCCGTCCACTAGCCTAGATCCGTGATCCTCGCGGTACACGTGGAGCTTCATTCCATAGCCTATCCTCCTTTCTTCTCGTGTTATTCCTGGAACCAGGGTGGGACCTGGAAGCTGTTGCCCTCGAATGCGTCTGTTCCCAAGTAGAGAAGCACATCCTTTTGGTCCTGTATCTGGTAGACGTGGATCGGGATCCACTCGGCTCCTGTCAGGCTTTCGTGCCTCTCGGGGTCCATTCCGTATGTTCCTTCACGCCCTTCATATGGGTGATCACTCAGGTTCTCGAGGTATTCGTAGATGCATTCATAATCTACCGGACTGCCGCATGATTCGATGGCTGCCTTCCAGATATGGAGCATGTCATCCATCATTGCTGGCCAGGCGGCGCCCGGTGACCTGCCGAACTTGGCCTCGAATTCCTCAACCCACACCTGGTTTTCGGGGGTTGGTAGATAGGCATATTCGGTCTGCCACAGGATGCCGTTGGCTTTTTCAGCCAGCAGCCCCTTGAACTCAGCGGCAACAGGAGACCACTGGATGAGAATCAAGGAATTGGTGGGATTCTGCAAGAATTGGTTCACGAACGCCACCGAGGTGTCGACTGAGGTGATACATGCAAAGATGACCGCGGGCTCCTCAGCCCTGATTTTTGCAAGCTGGGCCCCGAATTCCGTGGTGCCGTACGGATAGGTGTCATCCATAACAATTTCCCATCCATTTTCTTCAGCCTGCTTCCTCATACCCTCTTTGATCAGCATGTCATAGGTGATATCTCCACCCAGCAAGGCGGCCTTCTTATTCGGGAAATCGTAGGGAAGCTCGTTGACCATGACTTCGTAAGCGTTGATGCCGAAACTTTCCTCACTCGCGGATACCTGAAAAATGTTTCGATATTCGGGCAGGTTTGCTACAACCGCGTCAACCGTTTCCTTGATCGCGCTGCCGTGAAAGAGGGGTTGGTCATATTTACCAAACTCGTGGATACACGCCGGGCCATAAAAAGCACCCGGAAAGTTTGCTACCACGTCACTTCTACTCATAAATTCCGCTGCGAGACGACATTCTTCGGCTCCACTCTCCTTGGTATCAGTAATAATCATCTCCAAGGGCTTACCCAATACACCGCCCTCTGAGTTGACCTTTTCGACCGACATACTGATCCCGGCCAGGATATCAGCTCCCATCGAGGCTCCATGACCGGTGATGAGCGTGGGAACGCCGATCTTGATAGTTTCCCACTTCTCCCAGTTTTCAGCCTCCGATGGGGCACAAGCGGCCAATGTAAGTCCGCCCTGGCGATAGACCGTGAAGGTGAAGGTGTTCGCTACGTGATACTCGTCGGACAACATAACCGGCCTTCCGTACGGGTCGTAGTCCACCTGCTCGATGTGTAGAAGGCCGCTTCTTGCCGGCACGCCTAGCTTCTCCGCCGCCCAACGCTCCGCGACTATGGGATGCAGGCGAGCGATGCCGTGGTCGATCTCCAGCCCGAGTTGCTTTATGAGAAGAGCGTAGAGCGACTGCCTCTTGATCAGAAACTGTTTGATCTCATCCAGTGACAGTCGCTGCCTGAGCGTGTCTAAGAGGCTTTGGGGGATGATGTCGAAAGAGAGAACCACGGGCCGGTCGTCGGCAGTGCGCACGCGCTCAATGACGACCACGGGTGAGGCCAGTTCCAGTTCAAGGCGCTCGGCTACCCGCTCGCCTGCTTTCTCTACGTTCAGGTACACTTCAGCAGTGCCTGGTTTGGCTCCGACCGACTTTATAACCTGGGTCACGCCAAAGTTGATGCTCAGATTGTTGGTCACCAGCGGTTCGTCGGCCACGAAGGTTCCGATACCGCGCTTGCGCACAACCAACCCCTGGGAGGCAAGGCGGTCGAGGGCGGCCCGCAGCGTGCTGCGGCTGACATTCAGCGACTTGGCCAGCTCGAGCTCGTTGGTGAGGCGGCTGCCGGGTTTGAGGGCGCCGCTGATGATCATGGAGCACAGTTGATCAGCGACGCGATGGGGGAGGGGGGAGTCGTCCTGGATCTGCGGAATCCCACTGGGTGTTGCCATTCGTGTGTCCTTGAATCAGGCCATCCTGGCGATTTGTCGGACAACAGACATCATACATTTTACCACATTCTGCGGTGGATGTCAAGTGCCAGAGGAGCGTGGTTTCAAGATTGGGGAAATTCGTGGTAAGATGGGCACATCTCCGAGGGGAGGATGAGAGATGCGCCTGCGCGTGTGTATTCCCAAGGTGGAGCCGACGGTGGCTGGCCTTCATCGGCCATGCTTCGTCGCGAGCCTGTCCTGAGAGGCGCACTTCACTCACTTGAAGACTATCTCTGCAATATTGGCATGGGCAAGGCATTTGTGGTATACTCTCCATAGTCTACCGGCAAGTGCGGTGCGGTATGGAGGTGGCTTGATGAATACGGCCAGTGATTACGGATACGTGCCCAGTCATCACTGCACGCCGGAGATTGACTGCTGCCCTTGCTGTCGCGGCGAGTCGGAACGCAGTCACTACGTTTTGAAGGACGACCGTTGTCTCGCTGAAGGAGATTGTAGGCAAACATCAATACACCAATTTGCTTGGACGAGAGCATTACATCTCCCGATAAGGCCCGCAAAGCGATTCAAATCAAGGCATGTCGCTGGATCAATATCAAACCAGGCAGAGTAGGCGGCATCACAAATGCGCTTGCTATTCACGACATCTGTCAGAAAACGGGTATTCCATGCTGGATAGGTGGAATGCTGGAGTCGGCTGTCGGCGCATCACATTGCGTTGCCCTCGCGACTTTGCCAAACATTCGATACCCCTCAGACATCTTTCCAAGCAACCGATTTTATGAGCAGGATTTGGCTAAACCTCCTATGAGGCATTCAGCCCCATCCGAGTTCCGCGCAAGCATGAAACCGGGCATAGGTGCCGAACCCAGGCCAGATGCCCTTGAGCGCCTTGCGCTAGAACACGTTGTTCTAAAGGCGTGAGGTATCTTTTCAATAAACCGGGGTAGGGGCAGGTCTTGTACCTGCCCAAGAGGGCGACCACGAGGGTTCGCCCCTACATATTGAGATGATACGGCGTGACCCTGTGTTGAGGCCACGTGACAGAGCGCACTTATCGTTCCGTCTCTATCCACACCCGCGTCCCGTCGCTGATGATCTCGACCGCGCCCTGCTCGTCAGTACGATAGACCGGCAACCCGCTTCGACTTCGCCCAGCGCGGGCCTCCAGCCGCTCCAGCACCCCGGCGCAGGGATGCCCAAAATCATTGTCGGCGCCCACGCTGATGACCACCACCTCCGGGTCCACCGCCTCCAGAAACTCCTGCGTCGTTGAACTGCAACTCCCGTGGTGGGCCGCCTTCAGCACCGTGCTCGCAAGCGGCGCTCCCTCCGCCACCAGTTGGTGCTCCACCTCCGCCTCGATGTCCCCCGGCAACAGGACTGACACCTCCCCGTAGGTCAGCCGCGTCACGACCGAGTTGTTGTTGGTGCTCCCGGCCCTCCCGCCCACCAGTTCCGCCCCCGGATGCAGCACGACCATCTCCAGCCCCTCGTCGAGCGTCACGCGCAGCCCGGCCTCACCCTGGTAGACCGTCGCTCCCTCTGCATCCAGCAACTGCAGCCAGTACTCGTAGACTTCTGACTCTACGTCCATCTCGCGGAAGATCACCGTCTCCACCCGGTACCGCTCCAGCACCCCCACCAGCCCAGTGATATGATCGGAGTCAGGGTGCGTGAGCACCATCACGTCGAGCGTGCGGTCCCAGAAGCCCATCTGACGGCCTAACTGCGATAGGAGCACCGCCTCGCTGGGGCCGCCGTCCACCAACACCTGCTTGCCGGACGGGGACTGGATTAAGATGGCGTCCCCCTGCCCCACGTCCAAAAACACGACGTGGAGACGACCGTCGGGCAGCGCGCGCCAGGCGAAGAAGACCAGCACCAGCAGGATGACTGCCGCGCCAGCGAGTCCCTTCGCCTCCAGGCGGGAGGAGAACTTCGACCATAACTCACGGCGTCGCTCCTTGGCCTGCGCCAGCCACCAGGTGAACCCGCCCAGGAGTATGTAGTACCCCCACACCAGCCCGCCGCCCGCCTGCACCGGCAGCGAGGCGCAGGGCACCCGCGCCGTCAGCCGCACCACCTCAATAGTGTAGGTGAGGAATACCCAGGCCACCCAGCCGGCCACCTGCCCTAACGGCCGGACGATCAATCCCAGCAGCGTGGCAATGCCGCCGCAGATCATCACCCCCGCCTGGGCAGGCAGAATGAGGAAGTTGGTGACCGGGATTAGGCGACCAGAGTCTTCTCCAGCGGCCCAGTCGAGCACCACTTTCGTGCTGCTGAACAGCGTGGGCGAGGAGATGCTTAAGTGGGTTGGGTTGCCACGACGGACGAAGATTGCGGCGGCGGTGAAGGAGTTGTCGGGGCGGTGAGCGCAGCGTTACGGTTGCAGGCGGGCCGTTCGTTTCAGCGGGGGTCCGGCTTGCCCGCTGCAGCCAGTTCGGCTACAGGTACTGGGCGACTTGTTCCGCTCCGAACCAACTGCTGAGGCGACGGCATGATCTATTGGTGCTTGAAAGTGTCAGCCTGACTCCGGCGGAAAATGAACTGTCCCTTAGGGGCATTTATCTCAAACAAGCAGCGCTCCGTATCTCCAGCAGGTGTGTGTCGTTTACCTGGATCTTCCGGATACTCTGCCCGTTTACCACCAATGGGCGGCAGTCGAGTTCTTGCTATCAAAATGTCTGCTTCCCCTACTTTTTTCTGCGCCACCCTGACTGGGACAGCCACTCGCTTTAGATGCATGCCGATCATGGTGGAACCGATATCAATGCCGTAATCAGCTCTGACGGATTCTGCCAGTCGAGGGTCCTTCGTTTGAGTGTAGGCACAGGCAGAAAGAGCGCCACCGGCTCCAACCCTGGGTATAGCAATGGCCTCCTTACGCCAGAGCGTAATTTAGGGCCGCCTCAGCGTGAATGGTCGTCGTGTCAAACAGCGGCATTCCGGCATCCACTTCACTGACCAACAAGGGGATTTCGGTGCAGCCCAGGATAACTCCCTCCGCGCCGCGTGCTGCCAGCTTCTTGATGATAGCGACGAATCCGGCCCGTGCTTCATCGCGGATCCGGCCCGCAACCAGTTCTTTGTAAATGACGTTGTTCACGTACTTGCGGTCTACAGCATCTGGCACCAGTACGGCGAGGCCCTTCTGGGCGAGGGCATCCTGGTAAAAGGTCTTCTCCATCGTAAATCGGGTGCCAAGCAGCCCCACCGTCCTCATCCCCCGCGCCAGGATGGCCTCACCGACGGCGTCCAGCAGGCTGAGCATGGGAATTTGGACGCTGGCTTGCACCTGGTCAAAGACCAGGTGCATAGTATTGGTGGCGATGAGGATGAAATCGGCACCCGCCGCTTCCAGCCTTTGGGCTGCCTCGCTCAGCCCTTGCACAATCAGATCCCAGCGATCCTCCTTGGGCCAATCCACGTAGGGTTGAAAGCTGACACTGTATATGATGATTTCCGGGTAGCCGTAGTCGCCAAAGCGCTCGGTATATGCGCGCGTGATGTACTGATAGTAGTGTACGGTCGACTCGGGGCTCAAGCCACCTAGAATGCCGATCTTTTTGTGCATGGCCTACTCCTCCCTATTAATCCTTACGCTGCCTCTCGGAAATTGACCTTGTAGAACCAGACGGCGGTGCTGTAAATTGGGGATTGTTCTTGGCTCCCCGCGGGGGTATGACTCTTAAGAAGGTCTCCAACTACTCGACGTTGTTATCCTTAGCGCTACTTACCATTCGAGCAGCCAGCTCGATAGCAGCTATCATGCTTCCTGGATCCGCTCGCCACTCCCATGCCTTTCCAAACGCTGTGCCATGATCTACTGACGTTCGAACGAAAGGTAAGCCAAGGGTTATATTCACTCCCTTCTCAAAGCCCACAAGTTTGACCGGGATCAGCCCCTGATCGTGGTACATTGCCACCACGATGTCAAATTGGCCCTTAAGGGCACGGTCGAAGACTGTGTCCGCTGGATACGGCCCGAGGGCATTAATCCCTTCAGCTCGTGCGTCATTGATCGCCGGTTCTAGTATTTCGGCCTCCTCCCGGCCGAACATTCCCCCCTCTCCAGCGTGTGGGTTTATCCCCGCAATGGCGATCCTCGGACATTCGGTTCCCAAACTCAGCATGGCTTGTTGAGCCAGTCGAATCTTCTCTAGCACCATGTCTCGAGATATGGTGTCCAGTGCCCGTCTGAGAGCACAGTGAATGGTCACCAGGATGACCCTGAGATTGTCAGCCACAAACATCATCGCGTAGTTCGTTGTACCTGTCTTCTCAGCCAGCAGTTCAGTATGACCCGGATAGCCAAATCCGGCTCGGTGCATGGCCTGCTTGTGCAATGGCGCAGTGACAATGCCATCAACCTCTCCAGATTGGGCGAGTTCGACCGCTTTGATCACATTCTCTACCGCAGCCTTGCCAGCCATCGGGTCAACCTGACCCTTTTTCAGCCTATCGAGTTGAATGTTGGCCAAATCCAAAACATCTATGGTCCCAAGTTTGAAGTATGCCTCTCTTACTCCTTCTATGCTGTGTATGCTTGCCTCAACATCCATGCCGATGACGGTTGCTTGCATTACACCAGCGTCGCCGACCACGACTGGACAACAAATCCCATAAGTCTGTGGCCTTGTTAGCGCTCGCACTATGATCTCTGGGCCTATGCCTGATGCATCCCCCATAGTTATGGCCAACACTGGGTGCGGCAATGTTTGCTCTAGTCGCCTTGGCACCGTGCTCATATTACCATCATCCGCTTCCCGCCAGATATCAATCCAGATTCTCAACCCGCACGATCTTGGCACCCTCGCGTTGGATCGGTAAGACAAGTGAGTATCCACCTAGCCCGTACGCACCTCCAACCTCAGTCATAGCTTGGGCCACCTCGTCTGCATTACCAGCGACAAGAGCGAAGATGCCAGACCCAGCACCGCTCAATGCTACTCCACAGGCACCCGCATCGAGGGCTGCCTTAAACAGGCTTTTCATCCCCGGTAGCAGAGAAACTCGGTAAGGCTGGTGTAGGCGATCCTCCATTGCCATGGCCAATTTATCCAGTGAACCCGTAGCCATAGCTGCGACGAACATCGCCAGGGCTTGTAGGTTGAAGACCACATCGTTTAGGGGGACCTGCTTTGGCAACACTTGGCGGGCCTGCCCAGTGAGCATAGGCACATCAGGAATGTAGACGACAGAGACAAGTTGCGGGGAAACAGGCACTTTGAGATACACAATGCGGCCTGGCTTCATTATTGATACTGTCAAACCACCGACCAGCGATGGGGTCAGATTATCCGGATGGTTCTCGATCTTTGTCGATTGAGCGAGTATTTCATCCATAGAGGGTTTCTCCCCAAGGAACGCGTAGGCAGCCATAACACCCGCAAGAACTGCCGTTGCGCTGCCACCCAGCCCACGGGCCAGGGGAATGTCATTGTGGTGGTGGATGTGCACCGGCGAGACGTCCGCCCCAAAGGAGTCGAAAACTGCCGCGAAACTACGATAGGTCCGATTGTCGGGCCCAGTCTCTATCTCTTCTGCACCGTGCCCCTCGATGGTGATTAGCAAGTCATCAGAAGGCTTGAAGATAAAGGTATTGTATAGCTGTACCGCCAGACCGACGGTGTCAAAGCCGGGTCCCAGATTTGAGGTAGAAGCTGGGACGCGGACTTCGATCAATTTGCTCATTCTCCCAGGATCTCCTCATCTGCCAAGATGCGACAGGGTTCGTGTTGTGGGCGCGGCGCGGAGCTCCTCTAAGGCTTCAGCTGGCGATATGCCGTCGACCATGACCCTGCAAATTGCGCGCATCATTGCCTCTGGGTTGCGATGCTGGAATACATTTCTGCCCACGGAACAACCAATCGCTCCCGCCTCTACGGCTTCTGCCATACGGACGAGAAATTCCCCTTCGTCTATCACGCCGCCACCGGCGACCACCACCGGAACACCCGCCGCCTTTACGATATCAGCAAATGACCGGCTATCTCCGCTCCAGTTCACCTTGACGATGTCGGCACCAAGCTCGGCACAGAGCCGCGCATTGCGCATCAGATAATCTACACCATAGTCGCTGGTTTGCTCACGCAGCGTCTGGTAGGCGTTTGGGAACTCCGCTTCGGCAATAAAAGGCATACCCAGCTTCTCGCAAGCCTCCCCGATTGAAGAAGTGTAAGAGATCATCCCGGCTTCATTGTCCCCAGCAAGAGCGACGTAGCACACTACCGCGTCGGCCCCTAGCCTCAGTGCTTCCTCGACCGAACCAATTGGCGTGACGATGGCGCCTTTAGGATGGCCTGCCGCGCTTGCAGAGAGCATCAGAGCGAGGGATGTGTCTGGCTTGAACTCATCAACCACCTGCTTTGCTATCCCTCGGCTGAGCATCAGAACGTTCGCACCCCCGGATATTGCTTCGCGAGCGCGAGCGCGCGTGTCGAACAGCCCATCCAGGAACCTCGGCGACGTCATGCCGTGATCAAGGGCACATATCAGACAGGCGTTCGTCCTAGAGTCGAGCAGGCGGTTCAGCCGAATTCGCTTGCCCAAGTTGCCAATGATAGTTGCCTTGCCCATCTTTCTCCTTTGCTCCTTCCCGTGAGATTGTATAGTATCTAACCAGAAACGCGCTGTTAGGCGACGCTCAATCCTTGAATTGCTTTTCAAGCCACGAAAGTATTGTTCGCGCCAAAGCAACCCTTTTGTCCGAGAATGCATGATCAGCGTCTAAAATCAGGTGCGTCAAATCCCTGGCATTGCAATTCTGCAGAGCCTGAACTAGTGGAGTGTAATGAATATTGACAGGAGCAACCTGATCGCGGCTACCGCCAATTAAAAGCACAGAACGCTGGGAGAGTGCCGTAGTTTGCTTTACCAAGTTCCAGTTTTCACCAGCCTCCAGGAGCTCAGCGACTAAACTCTCAGCAGTTGTCCCTTGCAAAGGCGACAAATCTTCTTCAAGTGCATGAGTGACCGACTCAATGAGGGCTTGATCATCCCTAATAGCACTAGCAACGATTCCAGGGTTAACACCAGCTATTGATGCAACTGCGCTGATATGAGGATCATTCACTGCTGTCATCAGTGCAGCAGAGCCGCCCATACTGTGCCCAATAAGGACTATTTTGCCGGAGTCAACGCGGTAGAGTTCCTGTGAACTCTTTGCTCTCAAAAAATCCAGAGCAGTGCTGACATCCTCTAAAACGTGCTTGAATGAAAAGGAGCCTTGGCTACCCCAAGCGCCTCTATAATGAAAAACGAGAACATTCCATCCCGCTCGACGAAATATCTGAGCCAAATCAAAGTTGCGTTCAAAGCCTGGAAATCCGTGCAATAGAATAATGATTGGATATGGACCAGCCCCTTGAGCCATTAGTATATTCCCAAGGAGCCGTTCTCCTTTGCTCTCAAAAGTGACAGGCGCCAAAGTAGCAGGATATTGTTTATCCACCGTTACAGGATCATTTCCGATTGGGTCAAAGTTCATTGTCAATACCTCCCAAATTGAGTATCGTTCTTTCACATCCAAACTTCCTCAAACAATCTTAGCCAGTTCTCTCCCATGATCTTCTTCACATCAGATTCAGCATAGCCTCGGGCAAGCAAAACCCGGGTGATGTTGGGGAAGTCAGCAGCTGACTGAATGCCCTCCGGGTTGACAATGGGATACTCCACCTCCATACCTGGTCCTCTCTTGCTCTTACCCGTCAATAACCAGTCAAACCATTCTCGAGATTGCCCCTCCGTGAAGTCAGTCCCGATGGCCACGTGATCGATGCCTACCAAGTCCACCAGATAGTCGATCACATCAATGACATCTTCGAGGGTGGCCTTAGAGCCAGCCGCCAGGAAGGAGGGAAATACATTGGCACCAATGACACCGCCCTTTTTGACCAAGGCCTTGATCTGTTCGTCGGTTTTGTTGCGGGGATGGTCACATAGAGTACGAGGGTTGGCGTGGGTGAAGGCCACCGGCTTCTCCGAGGCTTCAATCGCCTCCATGGTCGTCCTGTAGCCCACATGGGATAGATCAATCAAAATGCCTAAGTGGTTCATTTCCTCGATAACCTCCAAGCCGAACTGGCTCAAGCCACAATCAGTCCGCTCGAGGCATCCATCCCCCACATAGTTGCGCTCCATATAGGTGAGCTGGATAACCCTGACGCCAAGTTCCTTGAAGATGGACAACATGTAGAGATCATCCTCAATAGGGGAGGTATTCTGAAAGCCGAGAATTATACCAACCTTTCCCGCCTCTTTGGCTCGCCTGATGTCATCCCCTGTCCTTACAGGCATGATCAGAGAGCCATATCGTTCGAACATCCTATGCCACACTGCGATGTTACTGATGGTTTCCCTGAAGCCTTCTAGGGTGGCGAGGGTCGCGACGATGGCAGTCAGCCCTCCCTGCTGAAGTTTAAGGAACGTTTCCTCATCCCAGCGGCTTATCTCTAGTCCATCGATGATGACGGACTCGGCATGTACCAATGCACTCCGGTCTTCTCCCATAGCCATAACCAATTACCTCCTTCCTAGATTCAGTTCCATTGAGTTGCCTCTTCACGTGATCGCCCTACGTGCCATCTACTGGCGGTGACCACCGCACTCCTCCTATGTGTTGCAGTCGCCGACCTCGGCCACCAGCTCGATCTCCACCAGTGCCTCCAGCGGCAGCGCGGTCACCTGCACCGTAGCGCGGGCGGGGGGCTCTTCGGGGAAGAACTCGGCGTAGACCGCGTTCATCCGGGTGAACTCCCCGATGTCCTGCAGGAATACGGTCGTCTTGGCCACACATCTCAGACAGGACCCGGCTTCCTCCAAGATCGCCTTGAGATTCTCCAATGTCTGGCGGGTCTGGGCCTCGATGTCCGGCCCGGCGAACTCCTTCGTGCCCGGGACGATGCCCACCTGGGCAGTGTATATCAGGCCCCCTACACGAACCGCCTGGGAATACGGGCCCACAGCGGCGGGGGCTTTAAGTGTGCTGATGATTTCCTTGCTCATCTTCGCTTCCTTTCTGGGGATAGTCCCACATAAATCCACCTTGGTGTGAGTGATAAAGCAATCCTAGTCAGCCTGCGCTGACTCCTCAGACGCTCTCCGCTCTGCCCGCTCGATTATCTTTGAAAGCTCTTCCTTCACTTCTTCAGGCAAAGGTTCGGGAGTGTGAGTCTCCAGTATCTCTTTCACCTTGTCACTCGCCCTCTGGCCAAGAGTCCTCTTCCCCTCCTCGACCCAGGACTCATAATTGCCCCGATCGATCAGCTTCGGGAACCAATTCTCCCTAAAGTGGCGATAAGTGTGATCCTCCGCCAAGAAATGCCCGCCCGGTCCAACCTTGTCGATGACGTCCAGAGCCAGAGTCTCCTCGTTAACCTCGATCCCTTGCATGAATCTCTTCACCATGCCGATGGCCTCATCGCTCACTACCAGCATCTCGAAAGAGGTGGTCAGGCCGGACTCGATGTAGCCCACATCGTGGATGAGGTTACCGCCGCTGAACGCGGCCACGAATGTTATCATTGCACCCTCCAGAGCGGCTTGCTGGTCGAACACCTTGGAGTCTGAGCATCCGGCGAAACTCCACACAGGCAACTTGTAATAGTGGGCCAGGTCGGCCCAGGCAGCAAGAGCCATCAAGAACTCTGGCGCATTGTACGCCGCCACCGTGGTAGACATGTCCATGAGAAGTGCAGCGCCACCGTAGATGAAGGGTGCGCCTTCTCGCTTAAGCTGGGCTACCGTCAGCCCAACCAAGGATTCAGCGTTCCCTTGAACCACGGTCCCCGCAAGCGTCACAGGCGCAGTCGCGCCCTGAGATATTCCAGGGGTCCAAACTTGGGGCAAACCCTTGTTCGCCATATAAAGAAGCTTCTCTGTCCCTTCAAGGGCGAGGCTCAGGGGAGAAATAGGTTCCCCATAAAGCGCTATGAACGGATTATACCGCAAGGCCTCTGATCCACCGGCGGTTGCCTCCGCCATCTCTATGATGTCCTTGAGGTTCTCCAGACTCCAGGCCGTGAAGACGATGGGCTTCTTGGTGTTATTCACCATCGCCTCAAAATGATGTAAGTCCGAGATGGACATAGTCACGTTATGGGCGATCCCCATGCACATCACAAAATCTATATTCGGCAAGTAGTCGCATAACTTCGCCACATTGGCGATATCAGCCTTGACGGTCCTCCGTCTCTCGCCGATGTATGGGTCTATGATGTTATGGGTGTCAGAGCCGGTGCCATAATACCCCTTGCTGTCCTCCAGGTAAATGGCTGGGTTGCCATCTCTGTCACAGAGGACCACCCGCGAGGGCGCGGTTCGTACCGCCCACTCCACCAAATGAGGAGGGATCCGCACCCTGACCCCGTCTACCTTAGCCCCCGCTTTCTTCAAGAGCTCTCGAGCTTCCTCCTCTAATACATCCACCCCCGTCCGGCGCAAGACCTCCAGGGTAGCCAGGTGTAACTCCTCCAACTGGTTCTCCGAGAGCATTTGGAGGTGTAGTGGAACATTTGTGTAATAGTTGCTTCTCATCCTACTTCCCTCCGAATTGTAAGCCTATTTTGGGAAGTTCGTAAATCTCTCTCGCTCTGCTTCACAACAAGTAGTGCGCCAGGGCGTGCATCATGACCGCCACCCCCAGCGGCAGTGCGTCCTCGTCAAAATCGAAGCGTGGACTATGATGGGGCGCGTCCAGACCGCCCTCCACATTCGCCGAGCCGAGGAAGAAGTAACATCCCGGCACCTCTTGCATAAATAAGGCCGCGTCCTCGCTGACCATCGACCGCTCGCCGGAGGAGACGTTCTCTAGCCCGACCACCGCCTCGGCCGCTTCGCGCACTACGGCGGCGACCCCGGCGTCGTTGATCACCGCGGGCGTCAGGGGGACGAGCTTCCACTCAGCCACTGCGCCGCAGGCTCTCGCTACCCCCTCAATCACCTCACGCACGCGGCGCAAGACCGCCTCGCGGGTCGCCGGGTAGTAGGTACGAATGGTGCCGCTCATCTCAACTTGCGGGGGGATGATGTTGAAGGCATCACCGCCGTGAACCGTACTCACCGTCACCACCGCCGTCTCCAGCGGGCTGACATTGCGGCTGACGACAGTCTGGAGGGCGGTTATGATCTGGGCCGTGGCGACGATGGGGTCTACTGTCTGGTGGGGCAGTGCGCCGTGCCCTCCCTTTCCTTGCACGGTACAGGTCCACTTCTCGGCTGCTGCCATGATCGCACCTGGCGAGACGTCTATCGTGCCCACCGGCTTCTCGTTCCAGACGTGGAGGGCCAGGAAAACGTCAGGGCGGGGGTTCTTCAGCACGCCCTCCTTCACCATCGCTTCGGCCCCACTGGCTCCCTCCTCGGCCGGCTGGAAAATCAATTTGAGCGTGCCAGCCATCTCATCTCGGCGCTGTGCCATCAGCGTAGCGACGCCCATCCCCATCGCCATGTGACCGTCGTGGCCACATGCGTGCATCACCCCCGGGTTCTGCGATACGTATTCGGGCTCGTTTTCCTCGGTGATGGGCAGCGCGTCCATGTCGAAGCGCGCCATCGCCACCAGGCCGGGCTGTTTTCCTTCCAGCAGACCAACCACGCCGGTGGTTGCGACGCCCGTCTGCACCTGGTAGCCCAACTCGCGCAGCCGATCGGCGATGATCCTAGCCGAGCGGTGCTCCTGGAAACGCAGTTCTGGGTGTATGTGAAAGTCACGTCGCCAGGCGATCAATTGCCCGCGCAGGGCCTCCGCTGCGGCCCTGAAGTTTACTCGGTTCGACATCTTTCTCCTCTGTTTGTTGACGTATTGTGTTCTTATTCTCTATTCTCGGTTTCAACCGTAACGTTGCCTCCATCAACCTTTACGTAGTCTCCGGTCTTAATCATTTCAATGGGGTCTCTATCTAAGTCGCAGACCATGGGTATGCTGGCTATTATCGCTCCTTGAACATGAACGCAATCGGCCTTTGTGTTGACGATCGCAATAGGAGCCACGTCGTTGTTGGCGCATCGCCATAGGCGAAGGCAATCTCCAGATGAGCCTTTCCCAAAGGGGTATACCAGAACTTTCCCAGAGATAGTCTCCCCCTCATATTCATGGCCTTCTTCTATGATAACGCCGTTGTCCGTGTTGACCCCTAGGAAAAAGGAGAAAGGGATCCGACTCACGAGAGCTTCTCCTTCTGCTTTCCCCTCTACAACAGCTCTACCTTTTAGGACTGTAGCCATTTCCCGGCCTCCATTCACCAGTTGTCGCTGCCTCTATGCACTGCTCAGTGCTGCCTAAGAAGACTTTCTCGGCCCGCAGATTGGGTCTCGCGTAGTAAGCCTGCTTTGCTGCGTCCGTAGCGAATGACCCTATCGAGTAATCGGGATGGGCGAAAGTGTACTCAGGTCCAGGCCTGCCGGGGCCGAACAACGGGCAGAAAGCTGGTCCGCTCATTATTACTCCCCCAGCCTTTTGTATCGTCTCAGCGTAGCCCGCCATCTCTGCGAACATTGCAGTCTGGGGAGCTGTGCAGATCCATAGGGTTACGTCTTTACGCACCCTCTTCCCATCGAGCAATTCTGAAACTTTCTTCATCTCATATATTGAGTAGTGTGGACAGCCGAGACAGACGAAGTCCACCTTGCCTTCTGTATCACTCACTTCGTTGTACATTGCTGCCAATTCCGACTGAGTAACGGTGATTTTCTCGCGAGGTTCTCTACCACCGAAAGCCGTCTCAAAGTCGGGCGCTTCCGGAGTGACCCCGACTATATGGAATAGTGTCACCGCCCCGCTGCTCGCAAGGGCGGCAGATAGCTCCATCAAGTCCTCAGTTCTCGGTCTCGTAATCCCCGTAAAGACAGGTGTCTCCAGCCCGACAATCTTGCCGACGTATAGACCCAACAACCCATAACTCATCGTATCCTCGACCTTCATTTGAAGATCAATGTGGTAGACCCCGTATCTGTTTTCATCCAAATGATAACCGCACTCTGGGTACTTACCAGTGATCGCAGCGAAGAACGACGCCAGACAGTCCCGGTTCGTCCTTGCACCTAGAACGGAGTTAAAGTACACGATTGCCGAACTCTCGACAGTGGAAATATGTGAACCCTTGGGGTACCAGCCAACGTCACATACGAGATATGGGGTGCACGTCCACGTCGGGACTATACTCATGCTCTTCGCGATCTCGTTTTCCCGAACTACTTGTTCTCGAACTTGCACAGGTGCGTCCATGCGTTCCCACACCGTTTCATCAGTTGAAAGGCATCCCAATCCCCAGTTGTTAAAGGTGCTGGGCACCTTCACTTTGACCCCTGTCTCGACAGCATCTCGAATCAGTTCGGGAGTCAGTGCCCCCTTCCCCCAGAAGCTGGAGGCAATGAACACGTTGGCGTAGGATATGTCAATCATCCTTTCCGCGTTGTATGATTCTCCTAGCTTCACCAGAAACTTCATTGCCTCTCTAACCAGGCCTCCTTCTTCTCCGGCGAGCATCCTTTCTTCTTCAGGTGTGAGATACACTTGGCTTTCCTCCTTAGAAAACCTCGCTCATAATCAATATTCTACCTTCCAAACGGACTCCTCGTTATAGCCAGTAATGACCCTTATGTAACCAGACAGGGACTCGTCCAATTCGTAGTCGCCAGTATCTACCAGCAGGGGGCCGTTCAAGGAAACCAGTTTCCTCTGCGTGGACACGACAATCAAGTTGTCCTTTCCCACCTCTCTTACCACTCGCGGGCTGATCTGTTGATTGCCCCGGCCGAAGATATACCCCTGTCCCCCGATCACGGTTACGACGATCTTGGTGTTCTTCCCGGTGATGAGCGCCAGCAGCTGTTCCTCGTTCAGATCCTTGCCAACGAGCTGCTTTCTATGAACCAGATCCACTCCCAACAGAGTCTTGTCGATCCCAAGCTCATCACCGACCGCCTTTACGGTGGTTCCTGGACCGAGAATGTAGTAGTGGTCATCGCGCATAAGATCCACTACGTGCTCGGCGATTGCCTTCGTCGACTCGCTTGCCCCCGAACTACCTACTTTAGCTCCCTGCACCAACCGCCTCTCGAAAGGGACACTCAAGTAACCATAGAGGCGAGCAGAGACGCGCCCTTGGCGGAACTGGTCCTCGTCAATATCCATTACCTCCATTTCACACACAGGCGCACGACCTCTTAAAAACTCCTTCACCAGCTCAGCAGCCCGCCTGGGGCTAACTGCATATACGCTGGAGTGAATCTTGACACCAGCAGGGATACCCAGCACGGGGACCCTATCACCTACCGCTTCGTAGATATCCCTGGCTGTTCCGTCCCCACCAACGAAGAGCAGGAGGTTGACCCCAAGTTCCGCCATCTCCTGGGCCGCTCTCTTGGTATCTGCGGCCGTCGTCTCCCCGGGCACAATCGAGCCCAGTACTACAGGGGCAAAACTGCATTCCCTTGCCTCGTCCTCACCCATCTCAAAAGGATAGGTTATCAGGTCAATCTCGCCCTTTATAAGGGAGAGCCCCTTCAGTGCCTCGGTCGCCCGTGCGGGGGAAAAGGGGACGGCCCCTAGGTCGAATGCCTTCTTGACCGTGTCGAGGCCGTCACTTCCTTTCAGGCCAACCCTGCCTCCTATCCCGGCAAGGGGGTTGACAATGAAACCTAGCTTCTCCTTCCCATTTGCACTCTCCCTATTCATGTTTCTTCAAGCGTGCCCTCCAGGTTGTGACCGTCTTCTTAGGATCATGCAGCGGTTCTGGGTCAGTTTGATGAATGGCACACCTGTGGGGAGCAGTTTTTACGATTCCCGGATCGGTGTAGGCCTCTTCGGAAACCCGGCGGAATATCTCGACAAACCTGTCAAGGTCCTCCTTGGATACGGTGTCGCTAGCCTCCGGAGTCACCGGTTCAGGAATGATCACGGGCTCGTGGCTCTCGAAGTAGGACTGAACGCCATAGTCGGTGATCCTCAAGTTAAAATCGGAGGTCCCGACCCCGGTCTCCTCCTTCAGCTTCTCAAGCGTGAACCTTGCCTCTTGCAGTTTTCCGCGGTTTGGCCAGGCGATGCCAATGCCACGGATCTCCAGCAGTTTCTTTATGAGATAGTTATTGTTGATCACCGCCCACTCGGCGGCCTCCCGGAGGCCCCGAGCCCCCATGGCCATAATCCAGGCGTACGCCTTCAGAGCGTTCATCACAACGCCATAGAAGGATCCAACCTTCTCGATGCTCTGCGGGAGGTCATAGTTCAGGTGATATCTGGACCCGTCGAACTCCACAACGGGCACAGGCAAGAACTTCCTTAGCTCCTGCTTCACTCCAATGGCGCCCGTTGCCGGGCCACAGGAACCATGCGGGGTGGAGAAGGTCTTGTGCAAGTTGAAGTGCATCAGGTCAGCACCTATGTCGCCAGCGCGCAGCCTGGTCATGACACCGTTGAAGTTCGCCTGATCCAGGGAGACGAGGCCACCCGCCTCATGGACGACTTTGATGTATTCGCCAATCTCACTGTCAAAGACGCCGGTATCATAGGGCGCTGTCAGCATCAAGCCAGCAGTTCGCTCGGAAACGGCAGCTTTTAGCGCCTGCAGTCCAATGTCACCCGTCTCCTTGTCGGGATATAGTTGGATGACTTTAAACCCGGCTGTGGATGGACATCCCGCGTTGCACGGATGGGAGACGGCACAAGTGATGACCTCATCCCGCTTGGCATCTCCGCGTGACCTGTGGTAGGCCCTCATAATGCAGGCATTGGCATACACACCGTGCGAGCCGCCTCGCGGTTGAATGGAGAATTCGTCCATGCCCGAGAGTTCACATAACCAATTCCGCAGTTCATACATGATCTCAAGGATGCCCTGGATGGTGTCCTCAGGTTGCAGTGGATGAACCTCGCTCAACTGGGGCAATCTGGCCAGCTGATCGTTTACCTTGGGACTATATTTCATGGTGCAGGTGCCAAGTCCGATGCTGATGCCTGAATCGAAACCGAGGGTCTGCTGGGAGAGGCGCAGGTAGTGCCGCATGATTTCGGGCTCGGACAATTCAGGCAGCTCAGGAGGGTTCTCCCTCCGCATCTGCTCTGGAATGTGCGACACGACATCGCCCACCTTGCTGCGAATCTCTTCCTCAGCCTCCGGCACGATTTGGTTCCTAGAACCCTTACGAGAGAGCTCATAGATGACCGGCTCGTGCCACCGGACAGCCTGGTAGCCTGTTTCAATCTGTTCGTATTCTCGATGCTTGTCGTACTCGCCGTGTGTCAAGGTTTCCGTAGTCATCGGGTCATCTCCTTTCAGCGAACGATCCTCTCCAAAGCCTCTACCAGTGTTTCGATGTCTTCTTTGGTATGTGTTTCCGTCACGCAGTAGAGGGCTGCTTGTCCTAACTGAGGGAACTCCCCTGAAAGGTCCTTTCCCCCCAGAATGCCGTGCTCGAAGAGAGCCCGGTTGACCTCGCTTACCGTTTTGCCCGTTTCATCGAAGTTGACAACAAATTCGTTGAAGTGAGGAGAGGCGAAGGTAGGCGCCTTTACTCCCTTGATGCTGGAGAGGAGCTCCATGGCGTAGTACGCCTTCTGCATGTTGACTTCACCCAACTGCCTCATCCCCTCAGGGCCCATCAAAGCCATATACACCGCAGCAGAAATGCCCCAGAGCCAAGAAGACGTACCCGTGAACGATTTTGCCTTGTCTCGCGTAGCGTACATCATCCTGTCCCACAGCGTATGCCAGGAGAAAGCGTGTTCACCTTCGACCAGGGTGCTGCTGATACCTATCAAGAACGACGGCATCAGCTCGAGGAATCTCTCTGCATCATTGCAGGCCAGGATCCCAAGCGTGGCTCCCCCGCAGTGCATGTGCATTCCGAGAGGTTGGCCCTCCCCGCAGGCGATGTCTGCGCCATATTCACCCGGAGGAGATAGCAGCCCCAACGATGTCGGATTGACGTAGGCGACGAGCAACGCGCCGTTCTCGTGGGCGATCTGGGCAATGTCTGCGCACTGCGCTTCAATGAAACCGAGATAGCTCGGAGTTTCAACGTAGATCGCAGCCGTCTGACTCGAGGCCTTGCCCTTAAGATCCTCCAGGTCCATCTGGCCAGTTTCAGCGTCAAAATCGACCCGCTTGATCTCCAGCCAAGGATCGCAGTAGTTTCTCATCGTCGCGAGCCTATCCGGGCTGCACGTGCTTGGAACAAGGAACTCCTTTCTACCTGTAGCCCTCGAAGCCATGTGTGCTGCATCGCCGCTGGCTGTGGTACCGTCGTACACGGGGGTAGAGACCACGTCCATGGCCAGGAGGTCGCCCATCATGCTTTGATACTCAAATATGGTCTGGTACCTTCCGTAATCTGTGGCATCTGCGCCAGAATAGGCCGTCAGAAACTCGGAGCGTCCAATGATCTCATCGCACAGAGCAGGGACATAATGTGGCCAACAACCCGCGCCGAGAAAGCTCAATAGCTCGTCGGTGGCCTTGTTCTTGGCCAGCATGGCCTTGATTCGCTGCGCCACTTCGAATTCCGTGACAGGCTCCTTGGGGATGTCCAGCTCCCCCGTGAAGCGAAGCTCTTCGGGGATTTCCTCGTAGATTTGCCCCACGTCTTCGAAGCCAATCTCCTCCAGCATGGCCTCCCTGACGCCGGGAGCACTGTTGGGTATATACCGGTGGACGAAACCCTCACTCATTTCCTTGTCCTCCTTCTGTTGCATAGTCGATGCGGACCACTCGCTTCATGGCCTTTGAGCAGTGGCTCTAGATAAGCGGCAGCGACACCGGGCGGCCCTCGGCCGCCGACAGATCTGCAGCCATGAGAGCCTCATGGGTCTTGATGGCATCCGGCAAGTTGACGTGTGACTCGACGTCGTTATCAATGCACTCGATGAAGTGCGCGATCTCCAGTTTCATCGCCTCATCGAGTACTGACAGGCCGGGGACATCCGTAGGGATCTCCGCGTAGTCATCTGCCCGCGCCACCGGCTGGTGTAGAGTCGATTGTTGCGGATTGTGCCTTGCGTGCCCAGCAATTCGATCCGAAATAGATAAGGCGCGTTCGGCTCCAGTGTGCTGGCAAGCTTACAGACCGCTCCGCTGCTCAGCCTCATAACCGCCAACGTCGTCGGAGGGTGATCCCAGTCAGGAAAGGAGAAGTTGGTGCTGTAGGCGAACGTCTCTTTCACTTCGACGCCACCGAGCAGCCAGCGCACGGCGTCCAAGGCATGGCAGCCACCAGCCAGCATTGCGCTGCCGGCTATCGCCTTCTTGCCCAACCATGTGTTCATGGCGACGTCGAGCCAGCCGACGTTTTGCCAGAAGTCAGCCTGCACCATGAACACATCACCGATGGTTTTTTCTTCCATCAAGGCCTTGAGAGTCACTATCATGTCGTTCCAACGCAGGACGAACCCGGCCATCGTCTTGACCTCGGTCTCGGCGACTGTGCGTTTGAGCAACGCCAGGTCGTCCAGCGTGGTCGCGATGGGCTTCTCAACCAGGACGTGCTTGCCGGCCCGCATAGCAAGTGTCGCGTCCCTGGCGTGGTAGCAAGAGGGTGTGGCTATGCTGAGGATATCCACGTCCTCGTCGGCGAGCGTTTTTTCGAGATCGGTGTAGATCTTGCACGATAGGCCCAGCGCCTCGGCCCTGGCCTTTGCCGCGTCCGCATTGATATCGCACAGCGCGACAACCTCAGCCTTCGGGTGCACGATGTAGGCAGCCAAGTGCTGCGCACCCCACCATCCAGCAGCGCCTTGTATGGCTACACGTAGAGATCCTTGGCCATGCTCCCATTTCTCCCTTCAGCACATGGGCTATACCCCGCACCACTCTACGATGGATAACGCGTAGATCTTCGCAGCGTCTACCAATTCCTCAATTTTCACGTACTCATTGATGGCATGAGCATTCTGTATGTGGCCTGGGCCTATACCGATCGTGGGAATCCCCGCCTGGTTCAAAAAGAAAGCGTCATCTACCGCGGCGAGACCATAGAATCTCGCCGGCTTATCCAGCGCAGCCTCGTATGCAGCCGCTACGGCCTTGCAGATCGGGGCACCGGCCGGGACATCGTATGCTGGCCACCAGAAATCCCACCACCCTACTTCGGGCGGATTCTCCCGGAGCCAGGGGTCTATCTGGGCAAACCGGCTGATTTGCTCTTCCACTTCTTTCTTGACCTGCTCCGCAGTTTCCTGAGGAGCATGCCAAACGACGTACTCCATGACACATTCATCTGGGATGCTCGCGATACTGGCGCCACTGTGAAAGGTCGTCGGGCAGAGCGTGAAGTGGCCCGGACGGGTGAATGCCGGATGGCTCTTTGTCTGTCCCCATTCTTTCTCAAGCTTCAGTAGCCCCTGGTAAACTAGAAACGCTTTATCAATGGCAGAGACAGCGACCTCGGCTCCCCTACCGCCAGCTCGAACCAACTCGTCTCTCATACACGTATGTGCCGCTTTTCCCTTGACGGTTATCTTTACGATTAAGACGCCGGAGGAAGCCCTCATAATCCCTAGCCGGTAGGGTGGAGCGGACGGTTCCACTACGATGCCCGCATCCGCCTTGTAGCCCCGTTTAATGACAGCCCTGGTTCCGGCCTCGTCCTGCATCTCTTCGCCAACCACGCTTTCGATGATGACGTCTCCCTTGGGCTTGTATCCCGCCTTTAGGAGAGCCTTCAAAGCCATAAGGGCTGCACCGTTTCCACCCTTCATGTCACAGGCTCCCCGACCATAGATTCTTCCATTGACCACCTTGCCGCTCCAGGGACCGGCCTTCGTCCAAAGGTCTTCTGGTCCCGGCCCAACGACGTCAACGTGGCCATTGAAGATCAGGGATCTGCCCCCGCCGGTCCCTTTGTACACCCCGACCAAGTTGCATCGTTTTTCTTCTGCTTCCCACAGGTCTGTCTCAAGTCCAATCGTGTCCATCACCGGCTTGAGGAATTCGTTCACTCTGGTTTCCCCACCGAGAACCTCTTCCCTGACAATATCGCCCCCCAGGTTTGGGGTAATGCTGGGGATCTGGATGGTGTCTGAGACCAGCTTGATCAGTTCGTCCCTCAAGCTGTCAACAGCGGCGAGGATGTCTCTCTTGACGTCGTTGTCAATCATTTGTGAAGCCTCTGTGCTTTAGTGTGATATATACCCTTCTCGAAACGAACGACATGTTACAGCCTCGGAAATCTCATCTGGCGAGGCATTGCAACCACTCATCTGCAAGACGACCTTCTTGCCCTTCAGATGGTCTCTCAGCTTGAAGGCCGCCATAATCGTAGAAGCCCCGGCCCCCTCCGCGAGATTATGGGTATAGTAGAACGCCATCCCTATGGATTCGTAGATTTCTTCCTCCGTCAACAATGTAAACCTATCCAATCCTGATTCATATATTTCAAGTGGAATCTTATAGGCTCTACCAGTAGCAAATCCACCTGCAAAGGTTTCGTTTCGTGCAAAGCAGATTCGTTTCTCCATCCAAGAGTTATAAGCAGCAGGTGACCTTTCAGCCTGGACAGCAACGATTTCGACATCAGGGCGAAAAGCACGCAGCGTTATGATCGCTGCGGCAGCTTCGCTACCTGCTCCTATGGGAACGATCATCACATCAATGTCGGGCAACTTCTCAATGACTTCTAGGAACTCGGTGCCCACCCCATTAACCAAGTGGGGTTCATTAGCAGGATGCACATAGTACAGTTCGCGCTCCTGACATATTTCCTCCACAGTTGCCGCTGCCTCCTCAAATGTGCTACCTGCCTCAATCAATTCAGCACCCGATTCTCTGATAGCACGGTTCTTAGCAGGGTTGTTGTTTTCCGGAACAACGACAACCGCGTCTAGCCCAAACCATCTCGCCGCTATGGCAATTGACAGACCATGGTTTCCAGTCGAAAAAGTGATGACGCCGTTGACACTCTTCTGTTCAAGATGATGAAGTAAGTTGACCCCGCCACGGATCTTGAAGGTGCCAGTAGGGTTATGGTTTTCGTGCTTTACGTAAACCTCCGCCTGCAACGCTCTTGACAAACCTTCATAACGAGTCAACTGTGTCGGACTCAAGAAACGTTCAACAACGGAACGGGCACGAACAACTTCCACCACAGATATCGGATGATTCTTCAGATCACCCCACTCATTTGCGCCACTCATCCCCGGTCCTTTCCGTTAACAGATGATAGGCTGGCAAAACAGACCGCGTAGAGCCACCAGTTGCCGGCCGGCTGAAAAGTAGGTCGGATTTGCTATCCGACCCTATGGCGGTTAGCAAAACCGCCCTACGCTGCTAGGACACCCAGGCAACAAGCCCTTTCTTCAATGGTGCCGTCCTGGGGTTTCCTAGTCCAAAGCCAAGAGCAGGGCACCCTCCCCACCAACTGCAGTATCGCTGGCTCTTGCCAGGGGATTCGCTCTCGATGAAGACTCTGTTCCTCGAGCCTGGCTAGGTCATACGCCGCACCACTCTACGATGGATAATGCGTAGATCTTCGCAGCGTCTACTACCTCCTCGATCTCCACGTATTCGTTGGGTGCATGAGCAACCTGTAAGTGGCCCGGGCCCAGCGTAATCGTGGGTATCCCAGCCTGGTTCAGGAAGGCCGCATCGTCCACCGCGGCGAAACCGTAGAATCCCGCCGGTTCACCCAGCACAGCATCGTAGGCAGTCGCTACAGCCGTGCAGATCGGGGCGTCAACCGGGACATCATAGGGTGGCCACCAGAAAGTCCCCCAATCTACTCCGGGCGGGTTCTCCCGCAGCCAGGGGTCTGTCTGGGCAAACCGTGCGATCTGCTCTTCGACCTCTTTCTTCACCAGCTCTGGGGAATCCTGAGGAGCATGCCAAACGACATACTCCATGACACATTCTCCTGGGATGTAAGCGATACCGGAGCCACCCATGAAGGTCGCCAGGCAAAGTGTGAAGTGGCCAGGGCGGGTGAATGCAGGATGACTCTTCGTCTGCCCCCATTCCTCTTCCAACTTCGCAAGCCCCTGGTAAATGATCAGGCCCTTGTCAACCGCGGAGACGGCGACCTCGGCTCCTCGACCGCCAGCTCGAACCAGCTCGTCCCTCATGCACGTATGCGCCGGTTTTCCCTTGATCGTCACTTTCGGGGCCAAGACACCGGGGGAAGCCGTCGCAATCCCCAGCCGGTAAGGGGGGGCGGATGGTTCCACCACGATAGCCGCATCCGCTTTGTAGCCCCGCGCGACGGTAGCCCCGGTCCCGGCTTCGGTGTTCATCATCTCTTCTCCAACCACGCACTCGATGATGACGTCACCCTTGGGCTTGTACCCTGCCTCTAGGAGGGCCTTTACGGCGATGATGGCCGCAGCGTCCCCAGCCTTCATGTCCGTGGCTCCCCGGCCATAAATTCTTCCATTGGTCACCCTGCCGCTCCAGGGACTGACCTCGGTCCAAAGGTCTTCTGGACCAGGAGGAACAACGTCAACGTGGCCGTTGAAGATCAGGGATCTCCCTCCACCTGTCCCTTTACACAGCCCAACTAAGTTGGCCCGTCCTTCTTCTGCTTCCCACAGGTCTGTCTCAAGTCCAATCTCGTCCATCACGGGCTCGAGTAGCCTGTTCACCCTGCTTTCGCCGCCGATAGCCTCTTCCCTGACAACACCAGGGTAGGTTGGGTTGACGCTAGGGATCTGGATCATATCTGAGGCAAGCCTGACCAGTTCGTCCCTCAAGTCATCAACGGCAGCGAGAACGTCATGCTTTACATTGCTTTCGATCATCTTGCACCTCACCTGTTCGCAGTTTAGGGTTTACAAAAACGACTTTCCGCGTTTATCCGCGTTTCCTCTGTAAAATCGAGCAAAATGCGGGAACTAATTCTTTCGCAGCTCCTTAGTTCCGAGGAATCGGCGGTACACCTGCCCCAATAACTCAGGAATCCCCGCCACCCCCTTCGGCATGAATATCATCACGAAGATGACGATCGCCCCCAGGATAACCAACCGCCACTCCAGCAGCGGTCGCAGAGCCTCATTGATAAGCGTGACAACGAACGCCCCGATGGCTGCGCCGGGGAACACACCCAGGCCTCCGAAGAGGACCATCAGCAACACGATCAGGAACACCTCCAGCCCCAGCGTCGCCGGAGAGATCATGGCAAAGTAGTGAGCATAGTAGGCACCCATCACCCCGGCGATAAAAGATGAGATGCCAAATACCAGGAGCTTATATCTATACTCGTCTATTCCCAGGTTCTTGGCCAGGGGCTCTGCATCGCGGAGCGCGATGAACGCCAGCCCAACCGGGGAACGAATGATCCTGTAGATCGCATAGACAAACACGAGGAACAACACAAGCGTAAGGTAGTACCAAGGGACCAACTCGGACTTGGTGAAGGTATAGCCAAAGAGGACTGGCGGAGGGATCCTTTGCAGGCCAAAGGTCCCGCCGCTATTGAAACTCTTAATCATGCCCGGGCCCGTCATGACGATTATGGTGGGCAGGACAAACTGAATGGAGAAAGTAACAATGGCCAGGTACATCCCCTTCAGCCTCAGGCAGGGTATACCGACCAGGATGCCGATGAACGCGGCAGCGATCCCTCCTATCAGCATGCCGATCCAGGGCGGCACACCCAGGTAGACCCCCAGAAGTCCCGACGTATAGCCGCCGATGGCGAAGAAAGAAAGGTGCCCAAAAGAGAACACGCTGGCATATCCCAGAATGAGGTCCCAGGATGCTGCCACCACACCCCAAATCAAGCACAGCATCAAAACATTCATCACGTAGCTGTCGCTGTGGAAGAAGATGGGCAGAATGCTCAAAACCACGACTGCGCCGATGGCCAAGAGGCTCTTATTCATTGTCTTCAGTGTGTTTACCATGCTCCAAATAGTCCTTTCGGTTTGAACACCAATATCGCCACCATGAGGATGAGGAAGATGGGCAAACCCCAAATGCCTCCAATGAGATAGGTGGCGAATATCTCCACGATCGACAAGGCAAAAGAAGCAATAACCGTGCCCTTGATGTTGCCAAGCCCACCCAGCACGATCACGACGAATGCCTTCAGTATGGTGGTCCAGCCCACCAGGGGGTAGAGCAACGTCCTGGGGGCCAGAAGGATGGCGGCCACCGCGGAAAGGATCGCGGCGATGCCGAAGCTGAGGCTGTACAAGGTGTTGACGGGCAGGCCGACGATTCTGGCCCCCATGTTGTCCTGCGAGACAGCCCGCAGAGCCATGCCGATCCTAGTCTTGCTCAGGAAAAGCCCCAGCAGACCCAGCATTGCAATCGCCACCACGAACATGATCACGTCGTGCTTGGCGATGGCAAACTCGCCGAAAGTGAACGTCCCCTCCGCCAAATGGGGGGTTGACTTGCTCAGTGGGCCGAATGTTACGAGGATCAGGTTGTCCAAAACCAGGGCACAGCCCAGGGTGACGATGATCACCGTGAAGTCCCATCCAGGAAAACGCCGCAACGGCAAGACGATGGCCTTCTCGAACAGCATGCCGAACAGAAACAAGGCGAGGACCGTAATGGGGATCACGATCCAATAGTTCCAGTTAAGGTATCCAACGGACAGGTACCAGGCAAGGTAGCCGCCCCAACTGAAGAAGGAGCCCTGGGCATAGTTGAAGACCTTTGTCACACCATACACAAGCGTCAAGCCCATGGCCATCAGCAGGTAGACAGCACCCAGCGTGATGCCTGCTAACAATAGGTTGATAAGCGTTTCAACATTCATGAAATTCGTCCTCCTTCAGATACCCAGACAGACTTTCCTGAACACTTCGCTGCTCAGAGCCTGGTCACTATCCCCCTCAAAAACCACCTTTCCGTCCTCCAGCACGTAAACCCTATCGGCATAGTCGGAAGCGATGCTGGTACTCTGCTCGACCAACAGGATGCTGACCCCTCTCTCTCTGATCTCATTGATCGCTTTGAATACGTCAACTCTCAAGTTGGGCGCCAGGCCAAAGGAGGGCTCATCTATCGCCAGGAACCTGGGATTGGACATCAACCCTCGACCGATGGCCAACATGCGCCCCTCCCCGCCGCTCAAGGATGATGCCACCTGCTTGCTCAACCGTTCAAGTTTCGGGAAGAGGTGGAAGACGTAATCCAGGTTCTCGCTTTCCGTGGCTCTTGCATTCTTGCAGTAGGCGCCCATCTTGAGGTTCTCCAGGACGGTCATCTCCGGGAAGAGATGCCGATCCTCGGGGACGTAGACCAGGCCCGCATTGACGATATCTTGAGTCCGTAGCCCGCCAACCGTTTTCCCATCGTACTCAACAGAGCCGGAAACCGGCCTGAGCAAGCCGCAGATCACCTTCAACAGAGTGGACTTGCCGTGACCGTTGGGCCCGAAGATGGCGACAAACCCTCCTTCGTTCACTTCGAGAGACACGTTTGTCAGTACCTGGACCTCGCCATAAAAGAAATTGATGTTGTTTACCTTAAGCATATTCGGCCCCCAGGTAGACTTCGATTACTTGCTTGTCTTTCGTCACCTCCTCGGGAGAGCCGATGCTGATCCTCTCTCCGTTGTGGAGGATCATCAGCCGCTGGGAAATCTCCACCAACACGCTCATCAGGTGCTCAATCACAATCAATGTGACCCCCATTTCCTGGTTGATCCTCTCGAAAAGGGAAATGCTCTGTCCGATCTCCACCGGGCTTAGACCACCAATCGGTTCATCCAACATCAAGAGACGGGGCTGCGTCGCCAGGGCTGCCGCAAGCATGGTCAGTTTCTTATCAAAGAGACACAAATGTTTTACTTCTACGTTCTCCTTCCCTCTCAGGTCCACGAAATCCAGTGTATCTCCTATGATTCTATCTTCATCCTGGCCAGCGGTGCCGAAATGTGCGCCTACCCTGACATTGTCGTACAAAGTCAGGGTGGAAAAGACGGTAGGGATTTGGAACGTCCTTGCCAGCCCCCTGTGGCAAACTTGGTAAGGCCTCAACCGACTGATGGGTTGCCCCTCGAAGATGACCTCGCCTGTGCCTGAGTACACGCCTGATATCACGTTAAAAAGTGTCGTCTTGCCGGCACCGTTGGGCCCGGCGATACCGAAAATCTCACCCTTTTCCACCTCGAAGCTCAGGTTATTTACCGCGGCTAACTCGCCAAAGCGCTTCGTTAACTGCTTCACCTCAAGAACCACCGCCATAAGAACCTCCAGTCCTTCACGTGAGAATTATGAGGATAGGGAGGAGATGGGAGTGTTGCTCCCATCTCCTTCCGTTACCCGTTTGTTCGCGCAATTACTTGATCCAGGGCGGGACTATGAACTCCTCTCCCTCCACTTGTTGGGTCCCCAGATAGAGTGTGTGGTCCTTTTGGCCTTGTATTTGCACAAAGTGACTGGGGAGCCATTCATCGCCTGTCAAGCCTTCGTGCCTATCGGGGTCCATCCCATAGGTTCCGCAGCGCCCCGTATACGGATGGTCGCTCAGAGTTTCGAGGTATTCATAGATGCACTCATACTCTATTGGGCTGCCGCAGCTCTCGGCGGCGTCCATCCAGAAATGGAGTTGGTCTTCCACGGTGGCTGGCCAGCAGGCACCTGGTCGCCTACCAAATTGAGCCTCGAAGTCGCTAACCCATTGTTCGTTCTCAGCGGTTGGCAGGTAAGCAACCAGCGTCTGCCACGTGATGCCATTCGCCTTTTCACCCAACAGTTCGATGAATTCTGGCGAGGCGGGCGACCACTGGATGTAGATCAAGGAGTTGGTGGGATTTTCGAGGAACTGGTTCATAAACGCCACCGAGGAGTCGACCGAGGTGAGACATCCAAAGATTATCGCGGGTTCCTCCGCTCGGATCTTTGCAAGCTGCGCCCCAAACTCAGTGGTGCCATAGGGATAGGTATCATCCAGCACAACTTCCCACCCATTAGCCACAGCGACGTCCTCGAAGGACTGCTGGATGATCATATCGTAACTGATATCTCCACCCAGCAAAGCGACCTTCTTGTTCGGGAGCTCATAAGGGAGCTTCTCAGTGATGACCTCGTAGGCGTTTGGGCCGTAGGATACCTCGCTGGCACAGATCTGGAAGACGTTCCGATACTCTGGCAAGCCCGCCATGGTCTCCTCAACCGTTTGCGTGTCTGCGCTGCCGTGGAAGAATGGCTGATCAAGCTTGCCAAACGCGTGCGCACACGCTGGGCCAAAGCAAGCACCAGGGAAGTTCGCTACGACACCTGACCGAGCCATAAGCTCGGAAGCCAGGAGGCAATCCTCGGCCGTACAGCCCTTAATGTCAGCATAGACGATTTCCACGGGTTTGCCCAGCAGACCGCCCTCGGCATTAACCCGGTCGACCGCCATGCTGAGCCCTGCCACGATGTCGGTCCCCATCGGAGCACCAACGCCGGTAATGAGCGTGGGACAGCCGATCTTGATGGTCCCCCAGTCCTCCCACGATTCAACCTCGGGTTCGGGAGTCACTTCCACCTCAACGATCTTCGTGACTTCGACCTCCTCGCCCGCAACCTCGACCACCTGGGTGACAACCACCGTTTCGATTACCTTCTCGGGCGCGCAAGCGGTCAATGCAAGTCCATTTGCCACGACCAGAAGAGCACACACTAGGAAACTGAGCAAATTCCTCTTATTCATTTCTCTCTTCCTCCTGTTGATTTGAATTGACGGCACTGGTCCGTCCACTAGCCTAGATCCGTGATCCTCGCGGTACACGTGGAGCTTCATTCCATAGCCTATCCTCCTTTCTTCTCGTGTTATTCCTGGAACCAGGGTGGGACCTGGAAGCTGTTGCCCTCGAATGCGTCTGTTCCCAAGTAGAGAAGCACATCCTTTTGGTCCTGTATCTGGTAGACGTGGATCGGGATCCACTCGGCTCCTGTCAGGCTTTCGTGCCTCTCGGGGTCCATTCCGTATGTTCCTTCACGCCCTTCATATGGGTGATCACTCAGGTTCTCGAGGTATTCGTAGATGCATTCATAATCTACCGGACTGCCGCATGATTCGATGGCTGCCTTCCAGATATGGAGCATGTCATCCATCATTGCTGGCCAGGCGGCGCCCGGTGACCTGCCGAACTTGGCCTCGAATTCCTCAACCCACACCTGGTTTTCGGGGGTTGGTAGATAGGCATATTCGGTCTGCCACAGGATGCCGTTGGCTTTTTCAGCCAGCAGCCCCTTGAACTCAGCGGCAACAGGAGACCACTGGATGAGAATCAAGGAATTGGTGGGATTCTGCAAGAATTGGTTCACGAACGCCACCGAGGTGTCGACTGAGGTGATACATGCAAAGATGACCGCGGGCTCCTCAGCCCTGATTTTTGCAAGCTGGGCCCCGAATTCCGTGGTGCCGTACGGATAGGTGTCATCCATAACAATTTCCCATCCATTTTCTTCAGCCTGCTTCCTCATACCCTCTTTGATCAGCATGTCATAGGTGATATCTCCACCCAGCAAGGCGGCCTTCTTATTCGGGAAATCGTAGGGAAGCTCGTTGACCATGACTTCGTAAGCGTTGATGCCGAAACTTTCCTCACTCGCGGATACCTGAAAAATGTTTCGATATTCGGGCAGGTTTGCTACAACCGCGTCAACCGTTTCCTTGATCGCGCTGCCGTGAAAGAGGGGTTGGTCATATTTACCAAACTCGTGGATACACGCCGGGCCATAAAAAGCACCCGGAAAGTTTGCTACCACGTCACTTCTACTCATAAATTCCGCTGCGAGACGACATTCTTCGGCTCCACTCTCCTTGGTATCAGTAATAATCATCTCCAAGGGCTTACCCAATACACCGCCCTCTGAGTTGACCTTTTCGACCGACATACTGATCCCGGCCAGGATATCAGCTCCCATCGAGGCTCCATGACCGGTGATGAGCGTGGGAACGCCGATCTTGATAGTTTCCCACTTCTCCCAGTTTTCAGCCTCCGATGGGGCACAAGCGGCCAATGTAAGTCCGCCCTGGCGATAGACCGTGAAGGTGAAGGTGTTCGCTACGTGATACTCGTCGGACAACATAACCGGCCTTCCGTACGGGTCGTAGTCCACCTGCTCGATGTGTAGAAGGCCGCTTCTTGCCGGCACGCCTAGCTTCTCCGCCGCCCAACGCTCCGCGACTATGGGATGCAGGCGAGCGATGCCGTGGTCGATCTCCAGCCCGAGTTGCTTTATGAGAAGAGCGTAGAGCGACTGCCTCTTGATCAGAAACTGTTTGATCTCATCCAGTGACAGTCGCTGCCTGAGCGTGTCTAAGAGGCTTTGGGGGATGATGTCGAAAGAGAGAACCACGGGCCGGTCGTCGGCAGTGCGCACGCGCTCAATGACGACCACGGGTGAGGCCAGTTCCAGTTCAAGGCGCTCGGCTACCCGCTCGCCTGCTTTCTCTACGTTCAGGTACACTTCAGCAGTGCCTGGTTTGGCTCCGACCGACTTTATAACCTGGGTCACGCCAAAGTTGATGCTCAGATTGTTGGTCACCAGCGGTTCGTCGGCCACGAAGGTTCCGATACCGCGCTTGCGCACAACCAACCCCTGGGAGGCAAGGCGGTCGAGGGCGGCCCGCAGCGTGCTGCGGCTGACATTCAGCGACTTGGCCAGCTCGAGCTCGTTGGTGAGGCGGCTGCCGGGTTTGAGGGCGCCGCTGATGATCATGGAGCACAGTTGATCAGCGACGCGATGGGGGAGGGGGGAGTCGTCCTGGATCTGCGGAATCCCACTGGGTGTTGCCATTCGTGTGTCCTTGAATCAGGCCATCCTGGCGATTTGTCGGACAACAGACATCATACATTTTACCACATTCTGCGGTGGATGTCAAGTGCCAGAGGAGCGTGGTTTCAAGATTGGGGAAATTCGTGGTAAGATGGGCACATCTCCGAGGGGAGGATGAGAGATGCGCCTGCGCGTGTGTATTCCCAAGGTGGAGCCGACGGTGGCTGGCCTTCATCGGCCATGCTTCGTCGCGAGCCTGTCCTGAGAGGCGCACTTCACTCACTTGAAGACTATCTCTGCAATATTGGCATGGGCAAGGCATTTGTGGTATACTCTCCATAGTCTACCGGCAAGTGCGGTGCGGTATGGAGGTGGCTTGATGAATACGGCCAGTGATTACGGATACGTGCCCAGTCATCACTGCACGCCGGAGATTGACTGCTGCCCTTGCTGTCGCGGCGAGTCGGAACGCAGTCACTACGTTTTGAAGGACGACCGTTGTCTCGCTGAAGGAGATTGTAGGCAAACATCAATACACCAATTTGCTTGGACGAGAGCATTACATCTCCCGATAAGGCCCGCAAAGCGATTCAAATCAAGGCATGTCGCTGGATCAATATCAAACCAGGCAGAGTAGGCGGCATCACAAATGCGCTTGCTATTCACGACATCTGTCAGAAAACGGGTATTCCATGCTGGATAGGTGGAATGCTGGAGTCGGCTGTCGGCGCATCACATTGCGTTGCCCTCGCGACTTTGCCAAACATTCGATACCCCTCAGACATCTTTCCAAGCAACCGATTTTATGAGCAGGATTTGGCTAAACCTCCTATGAGGCATTCAGCCCCATCCGAGTTCCGCGCAAGCATGAAACCGGGCATAGGTGCCGAACCCAGGCCAGATGCCCTTGAGCGCCTTGCGCTAGAACACGTTGTTCTAAAGGCGTGAGGTATCTTTTCAATAAACCGGGGTAGGGGCAGGTCTTGTACCTGCCCAAGAGGGCGACCACGAGGGTTCGCCCCTACATATTGAGATGATACGGCGTGACCCTGTGTTGAGGCCACGTGACAGAGCGCACTTATCGTTCCGTCTCTATCCACACCCGCGTCCCGTCGCTGATGATCTCGACCGCGCCCTGCTCGTCAGTACGATAGACCGGCAACCCGCTTCGACTTCGCCCAGCGCGGGCCTCCAGCCGCTCCAGCACCCCGGCGCAGGGATGCCCAAAATCATTGTCGGCGCCCACGCTGATGACCACCACCTCCGGGTCCACCGCCTCCAGAAACTCCTGCGTCGTTGAACTGCAACTCCCGTGGTGGGCCGCCTTCAGCACCGTGCTCGCAAGCGGCGCTCCCTCCGCCACCAGTTGGTGCTCCACCTCCGCCTCGATGTCCCCCGGCAACAGGACTGACACCTCCCCGTAGGTCAGCCGCGTCACGACCGAGTTGTTGTTGGTGCTCCCGGCCCTCCCGCCCACCAGTTCCGCCCCCGGATGCAGCACGACCATCTCCAGCCCCTCGTCGAGCGTCACGCGCAGCCCGGCCTCACCCTGGTAGACCGTCGCTCCCTCTGCATCCAGCAACTGCAGCCAGTACTCGTAGACTTCTGACTCTACGTCCATCTCGCGGAAGATCACCGTCTCCACCCGGTACCGCTCCAGCACCCCCACCAGCCCAGTGATGTGATCGGAGTCAGGGTGCGTGAGCACCATCACGTCGAGCGTGCGGTCCCAGAAGCCCATCTGACGGCCTAACTGCGATA
>Ga0315549_1000309_pt1 | contig 59338 bp, 43 predicted proteins | sample SalMarSW160200MG_FD_203101 | JGI IMG/M metagenome (GOLD analysis project Ga0315549, IMG submission 203101) | Salt marsh sediment microbial communities from the Plum Island Ecosystem LTER, Massachusetts, United States - Salt Marsh Sediment SW1601-200 ...
TGTATCAGGTACAGCCATAGTATTATTCATAGCTGCAGAAATCTTCGCTTCGGCCACATTTTTTGTTTGAATTTGATGGGTGAGAATGAGCGTGGGGTCGAGCAGGTCAGCTTCTGCTGATGCAACATCGCGCCAGGGATTCAAACACATAAGAAAAGTCGGGATGAACAAAATACGCAACGACAACAAAGACCCTTTTGTTTTTAACAGTTTTATAATTTTTTCAAACCACATTATTTGCCTCAGCTATCTTGCGGAGTTATTTTTTCAGAAGGATATCGCACTTGACTATCGCCGGAGGCGGTCTTATCACTTGTGATATCTTGTGATTTTTCGGCCTGTTCCAACAACAATAAGATGGCCTTTTCAAAATTTTTCTGATTTTTATATGCTTGTGCCATAACATGCACAGCGGCCTGTCGTAAATCGTCTGAAACCTGACGTTCCAGTAGCTGCGAGGATAATTCTATAGCCTCGTCGTTTTTGTTGAGTTGGAGCGATAGTTCGGCGAGTTTCAGGATTGCATGGTCGGCGATCGGACCGGGCTCGGTTATTGTCAGCAACTTGGCGAAGCAGCGGTGTGCTTTTTTTGTTTGGTCCGTTTCGATGTAACATTGGCCGACTTCAAAGTATGCTTTAACTCGCAACTGCGGCTGTAGTATGTAATCGAACCTGTCATTGAGTATGTCCAAAGCCTTTTGGGCCAGGTGAATTTTCCGCAGTATTCGACAATTCATCAGTATCGCTTCAGTAGATTCCTGCGGTGATAGTCCCTGGGATTGAAGTGTTTCGAGCAGGTCCATGGCCTGTATCGGGTCAAGCCTGTCAAGGTCGCATTTCAAAATGGCTGCAACGATTTCTGTGCGGTCTTTCTGTGTCAGCTCTTCATGCAGTGCCAGCTTAAAAGCATTGAATGCCTCGGTGCGTTTGTTTTGTAACAACTGGACCTTGCCCAGTAGAAGATATGCACTGTGGAGGTCGGGTTGGTCTTGCTGAGTTGCCGAGGGCTGCCCCACCAGATTTATGTATCGCGCAGCCCATATCTCAGCCGAAATATAATCACCGAGGGCGAAAAAGGCCCGTGCTGCTCCCAGTGAGGCGGCGGTCCGTGACTGTAGAGAATCATCGATGTTGTAAACCTTGCAGTAAGTTTTTGCAGCCTCGTCATACAGTTCTGTTTTGAAAGCGGCGTCAGCCAGATACAGACAAGCCGCCTGGGCAACGGCGGTTTGATGATATTGTTCGACGAGCTGCTTGAGGTCCTGTTTTGCGCCTGCGTAATCATGAAGGTCGGCTTTGATTGTGCTTGAGTGGAGCAGTGCATAAGGCGCCAAAGGCGACTGGGCGTAGCGATTGGCGACGATTTTATATTGTGCGATTGCCTCGATTGTCTGGTCCTGAACTTGATAAATAATTCCACAAGCGAAGTGTGCGTTGGGTAGCCGCCCGTCTTCGTGGTATTTGATTGTAAATTCGCGCCATCGTTCCAGAGCTTCGTCGGCGATTGAACTCAGATGGCTGGACAGGTCGGTGTAATCAGAAGGATTCGTTACTATCAGAGTAGGCGGCGATGTTTGCGAGTCGATAGCAGCCTGCAGGCCGATACATCCTGCGGCGATTGAGGAAAATTCTTCGCTCGTCACATCCGGTAGAAACAAGCTCACCGGATGTCTTCGAAGTTCGCCCTGGTTTCTGAGAGAGGTCCAGACCAGCAGTATTTTTGCACTTGATGCAAACCTTGCAAACAACTCTTCAGCCGGTGCTATATTACTGATTACCTCATAATGCTCAACTGAGTCTGCAGCCTCGAGCTTTTTGACTTTTGGACCCATCAGAGCCTGTTTAAGCTTTGTGTTTCCAGATTTAAGAAACACCTCGAGCTGTGCTTCTTCTCTGTCACAGCCAAAATCGGAATGTTGACTGGTACGCCATAATTTTGAAGGTATATCAGCTTCGATGTCAGAGAGACTTGCTATCCTGTTTGTCAGTGACAAGGCAATCAGGAAGTGGCAGTCTTTTTTCAAAGTAACAGCCCAGTCGGTATCTGCGGTGACAGCTTCACATAAAGCCATTGCTCGATATGCACATGTTCTTGCCTGGAGGTACTGATTTCTTTCAAACTCAATCAAAGCGCGCTGATAGTTCGCCATAGCCGCCAGGGGGCAGGAATCGTCGGTAGAGACGATTCGCAGTAGTTTCTCAGCCTGGTCGGTTCGGTTAATTTTCTTTAAACATATAGCCATTCTCAATTTAAGAAAACTATGCATCAATTGCTGATTCGGGTCCTGGGTAAGGGACCGGTCGAGTCGTGCGTAGGCCTGAAAAGCGCCATGGTAATCATCGTGCATAAATAAATCATTTGCGAACTTCAACGAAAGTGGTTCATCATCCGGTGAAGGCAGAGATTCGGCTTGTTCAGGTTTTAGGGGTTTTTCCTGTAAATTGTCGGGATACGCGGACTCATGGGCGGAGACCGGCTGATGCCGTTGTGTATATGCCGGTAGTCTTTGAGGGATGAATCGTGACCTGAAGAAGCCATATATTAGAGTCGTCGCTAATGTAGCCGAACCGATTAGAAGTATTATCTCTATTCTTAAGAGTCTTTTGCTGCTTATTTTGTCGTCGTCGATATGTGTACGGCCGCTTTTGCCCGAAGCTTTGTTTACCGAGGCCTCAAGGGCTTCAAAAAATTCCTTATCACCGGCGAGATTATCATCTTTAGAAGTTTCTTTTTGAGGTTGTTTATTTAATGGAAGCTCCTGAGAGGGCGGGGAGGTGTTTACATTAACACGGCTGTCATCCGTCTCGTTATGAGCAGGCAGGTTGTTTTCGATATTGTTTTCTTGCGTATCGTCTGCCATTGTAAGGAGCCTTTAACTATGTGCGTGGTCTCCTATTGCGAAAAAGCGCACAATGGATTCCCAGCGCACTTATCAACCGTAAAAGACATACTGCAACACATGTGCCAGAGTGATAGTGGCGATAAGTATGTGCGGTTTTTACAGGCTTAACGGCGAAAAGGAGTCGAGAGTGGTCAAGACAATGTGTCAACGGCGTCAGCAATATTGTGTAGAATCTATACGATTCGCCAGATTTTCTGACGAATAGTCAATGCCTGGAAATTCAGGGACTTCAGAGAAGCAGACAAACGATGGGGGTCACCGGGCTTCGGCCGGCTCGAATTCGAGCGACTCTTTTGCAGGCTGGGGTTTGTTCGGCGTATCCGCAATTTTATATTGCTTAACTTTAGCGTAAAGTGTGGCCCTGGTAATGCCCAGCAGGGCCGCAGCTTTAGTTTTCTGCCATCCTGTCTCTTTTAAAGCGCGGGCTATGAGATGTCGTTCTGCGGCGGCGATGGAAAAGTCATTGACCTGATTAGGACTTGTCTCGCCAAAAGAAGCGGTGTCTTCGGCTTGCTCAATGAAAATGCTGCTTAGGCCGATTTTGTTCGTATTTTCGAGCAGAATAGCCCTGTCGATAACATTCCTGAGCTCACGTACATTTCCAGGCCAGTCGTGTTTTTCCAGGGCTTCGAGTGCCAGAGGCGTCAGGGATTCTATGCCTTTGCTTTTTTGGGGCCAGACTGTTGAGCTGTCAAGAAAGTATTCGGCGAGCAGCCGGATATCCTGCTTTCGTTGTTCATGGCGCAGGGGCGGCAATTTTATCGGACATACATTCAGGCGGTAATAAAGGTCCTGCCGAAATCGTTTTTCCTTTACTTCTGCGAGCAGATTGCGATTGCTAGAAGCGATGACGGTTGCATTGCAGGTAATCGTCTTTGTACCTCCGACCTTTCTGAAGGTTTTTTCCTGCAGGATGCGAAGCAGCTTTGCCTGGAGTTCGAGGGGCATTTCTGATATTTCATCGAGAAAGACGGTACCGTGACACGCCAACTCCAGCAGGCCGGTCTTTTCTTTGTCAGCACCTGTGAAAGATCCTTTGACATGTCCGAAGAGCTCGCTTTCGAGCAGAGTCGCCGTCAGCGCCGCACAATTGACAGCAACAAATAATTCTTTTGGACTTCTGATTCTGTGTATTGCCCGTGCTATCAGCTCTTTTCCTGTTCCAGTTTCACCAATAACAAGTATGGGGTCGCATTTGCTTGAACCGACCAGTCGTACCATTTTTAAGGCATTTCTAAGGGCGTCACTTTTCCCTACCAGTGATGCTGAGGCAGCCAGGTCATCTATGAAATACTGCGACGGCTTTTTTACAGTTTCTTTTTTGGCGGGGCAATTGAACCGGTCGTTGATAATTTCTTCCAGCCGGTCCATTTCAGTTTTATCGCAAATATACCCAATCGGGCCGGTCCGGCCAAATTCCTGTTTCAGATGAGCAAGCTTTTCCTCATTGCCGGCAACCAGGACCGGGATACTGAGGTGATGGTTATCGGTCTTTTTTATGAATTGCCTTATGTCATCCAGCGTAAAAAAATCGTCGAACAGGGCAAGGTCGCAGTCACCACCAGCCGCAAGGGCAAACGCTTCTGCCGGGTCATCAGCGACCAGGACTTTTTTAGCTATCCGGTTTGCAGCCTTTTGTAGTTGGGATTTTTTGCTTACAACGAGGATACTGTTTAAGGCCATGCGTATCTCAATAATTCATTTGTGCTATACACCACCTTGTTGAAAGGATGTCCAATAAATCGACACAAGCAAGAGCTAACTTTAATTTTTTATGGGACCGGTTGAAAATGTCACCATCTTTGGTGTTGTCTAAATTCATGATAACAGTTTCGTTGTTTATCGGACTACTTACTTAGAGGTAAGGCAAGATAGATGTATCGATTTTTATGGGACCTGTTGTCCCTGTTTTGGACAAGTAACATTGCTCGACTTCGATTATCAAAGTGTGTGGTTTTTTAAGGAATCAAAAATTTAATGCGGAAGAACTTTCCGGTCGGCCGGAATATTTGTACGGTCGGCGGCGCAACTGTTGTATTGTCACGGTTTTGATTGCTTTTGCTAAGTTCTTTCTATTTAGTTAGTTATGGTGATATATCGGCGGGAGGGATAATCTTTGGCACGGCTATTGCTTTTAGTTGTCGATGCGACTTTGCAAACAGGTAAAAGTATGCAGGATTGAGATATGGAAATAACAACAGCCAGTGAAATTCAGATGGATTACATGAGGCTTCTTGTCGAGCAGCTGAAGAATCAGAATCCGCTTGAGCCGCTTGACAGTAACGACATGTCTTCGCAGCTTGCACAATTTTCTCAGCTTCAGCAGCTTGAGCAGGCTAATACAAATCTCGGCTCACTTAACACGAGTTTTGAAAGAATATTGGAAGCGACTAACCGCAACTATGCAAATTCTCTTATCGGAAAGACAGTGACATTCTTTGCTGATGACGAGCAGACAGGTCAATTGACTAAATTGAAGGGAGTGGTTGAATCAGCTTTCAATGACCCTGATACGGGTGAAACACTCTTAGGAGTTAAAGTCGGCGAGGGTGACCAGGTCAAGGATTATACTTTAAGTTTGGGCGCCGTTGTTCTTATAGAAAATTGAAAATAGTCGGATTGGGTTTGGGCTGTTTAAGGAGAAAAAGAAATGAGTTTCGCACTTAGCGCTGGGGTCACCGGGTTACAGGCCCATCAAAAGATGCTCGATATTGCCGGGCACAATCTTGCAAATATCAATACAACCGCTTTCAAGGCGAGCCGAATAGTCTTTTCGGAGCTGCTGGCGGAGACGATTAAGAAGGCTTCTCAGCCGACGACGAGCGTCGGCGGTACGAATCCGCAGCAGATGGGAAGTGGTGTCGGCGTCGCGGGTATTAGCCCGAACATGGCACAGGGCAACATTGTTAATACCGGTAATCCACTGGATTTGGCATTGGAAGGAGAGGGTTATTTTGTTGTCAATGACGGCGAACAGGACCTTTATACTCGCGCAGGCGCTTTCAGTGTCGATGCAGATACTTATATGGTAGACCCAGCTACCGGTTATCGAGCTCAGAGGATAGGTTCGGTCGGTGAAGCAGACGGATTCCAGGTTGCCGGTGATAGCGATGTTCGTGTGCCGTATGATGTAGCTATGCCCGCTCGGGCCACTACCTCTATGACGATAGCAGGTAACCTCAGTGCCGATGCGGTCCTGGAAGCTCCCCAGGCCCAGAAGATTGGTTCTGATGTAATTTATACAACTGCAGGTGGTACGTTGGCTGCAGGAACGACGCTGATTGCTGATTTGGACCAGTTCAGCTCGAGTGCAGGGACGTTCACCGGTGATTTTACGATTACCGGCTACCTGCCTGAAGGTGGAGCGATGTTCAGTGATACCTTCAGTATTGATGAGACCGCCACCGTGCAGGACCTGATTGATGAACTCAACACCGTCAATTGCTTTGGAGCTTCAACGACAGGCGTCACAGCGTCTTTGGTAAACGGTCAGATTCGTGTTACGGATACACAAACCGGCTCCAGCCGTACCGATTTGGCTTTATCCTATGCTGATACCGGAGGTGGTGATTCGGCATTGGATACTCCGGCATACTTTGAGATATTGACGGTTGGTGGAGATGAAGTCAAAAACGTCAATATAACAATTTTTGATTCGCTCGGCGGCAAACATGCATTCAGCGGCGCGTTTGTCAGAACAGATACGACGAATGAATGGGACTTTCTGCTTTGCTCGGTTTCGGGCGATGTTGAAACAATAGACATGGATGAGCGGAGAGTCAACGGTATTGCCTTTGACACAAATGGTGCATTTGACAGCGTGACCGGCACGCCGGAATTCAGAATGACATGGGGCTATGACCCTGCAACTGAGCAAACCATTGAAATTGGAATGGGCACAGCTGGCAAATGGGACGGCCTGACTCAGTTTTCCGGCAATTCCACGGCGGTGGCCAAAGAACAGGACGGCTACGAATCCGGCAAGCTCGGTTCCGTATCGGTTGATACAAGCGGTGTTTTAATCGGAGCTTTTTCAAACGGCATCAAGAAGAATCTGGCGGTTTTGCAGATAGCCCTGTTCCAGAATCCACAGGGCCTTGAAAGCGTCGGCAGTGGTTACTATATACCCTCGGCGAACTCCGGCAGTGCTGTTGCTACTCAGGCACTGATAGGAGGCGCCGGTACCATTCATGGCGGGTCCCTTGAGAAGTCAAATGCCGATGTTGCAGGGGAATTCGTCAACATGATTCAGGCCCAGAGCGGTTTCCAGGCTAATGCAAGGACTATAAAGGTGGCCAACGATATTCTCAGCGAGTTATCGAGCCTGATAAGATAATAAAAAAGTGGAATAAGATGCCTGCCATTTACGCGACAACGAGTAACTTTATTATTCTGGCTTTGACACCGGTGGAGCGATGGCAGGCGGCACGGCACTTGAACAATGCCCCTTCAGTTCAGCAATGGGTGTACATGGTTGGTGCGGCAGGGCTGCTTGTATTAGTTGCGACAGCCATATTCCTTTTTTTAAAGCGCAGGGCCGGGCGCGTTGCTGACAGTAGTGATAATTTTGTCGAGCAGGCCGGCAAAAGAGGTCTGAGCGACAGAGAGAGCCGTGTTCTTATTTATGTAGCGAAGCTTGCCGGTCTTAAAGACCACAGCACCATATTCACGATGAGGAAGGCTTTTGACCTCGGAGCACAAAAACTGGTCCGTGAAGCTTCGTCCGGTATGAATGCTGATCGCATAAAACAGTTGGCAAAAGAGCTGAACTGGCTTCGTGAAAAACTCGGGTTTCAGGAACGTTTTGCAGGTTCGACGGCCGGTACGACAGCGGGACAAAAGCCAAACAGTAAAGAGATACCTGAAGGTAAAACGCTCTATATTACGCGGCGAACAAATCGAGATGTGGATGACATTGAAGCGATAGTAGTCAACAACTCGGAGGAGGGAATTACTGTTAGATTACCTATCGAAGTAAATAGTCCGCCGGATGAACAATGGCAGGTACGATACTTTTATGGTGCTTCGGTATGGGAGTTTGATGTAACCGTAATTAAAAATAACGGGGACATTTTGGTTTTAGGGCATAGTGAAGTTATTCGTTTTATTAATCGAAGGCGTTTTTTACGTGTTCCGGTTCACAGAAAAGCATACATAGCATCGTTTCCTTTTGAAAAACAGGTTGTTGCCGACAGTGCCACAGGCTCGTTGCCCCCGGCAGGTGCGTTTGGGGAAAAGATTACACTGCCTCAGTTTACGCTTGCTGTTTTGAAAGAATTGGCCGGGCCGGGTTTGAGGATTGAATCACCTCTGGAGCTAAAAGTTGGTCAGAGGGTTGCTGTAGTATTTGAGCTTGAATCACAGCCGAAGCACGAAACGCATAGTGACCAATCTTCCAACGGGCCGGCAGTCAGGATAGCAGAAGGCCTCGGCGAAGTCAGGCATGTCAAGAAGATTGAAAATGGATTTTCAGTTGCTGTTGAGCTGGTGGGCCTGAGTGATGCGGATATTAATGAGCTTACTCGCGCGACGAATGTCGCAGCGGTAGAAGCTAATGGAAACGATGACAAGCAGGAACAGGCATCACAGCAGAGTGCAGCCGCTGCCATAACAACATAGGGAGTTTTAAATGTCAATAGATATGAACTCACAAGTCACGTCCAGCATCACTTCGCTGGAGCAGGAGTTCAGTGCAATAGCGCATAACCTTGCCAACGTCAATACGGTGGGTTATAAGCGTATAGCGACTTCCTTTTCGGAGGCGCTCGAGGCCCAGCAGAGCGGTGCTGCAGACAGCAGCGAGGCCGAGCTGAATTTATCTGTTGATTTTTCTCAGGGCCTTAGCTTCATCGAGACCGGCCGGTCTCTCGATGTGGCTCTTTATGGGCAAGGCTTTTTCGTAGTTGAGACGCCGGAGGGGCTCGTTTATACCAGAAACGGCAGTTTCAAAGTCAACCAGAACGGGCAAATCGTAGATTCAATCGGCAGAGTGGTTACAGGTGAGACCGGTCCAATTACTATTGGTGCCGATACCGCTATTTCGCAGGTCAACATTTCGAACGATGGTACAATCAGTGCCAATGGTCAAGAGCTTGGGAAATTCAGGCTTGTTGATTTTGGTGAGAACGAAGGCGAGATACTTCCGGCTGGCAACAGCTGTTTTGTAGCGTCCGAGGAGGTTGAGCCGACAATTGCGGAGAATGTAACTGTGCGGCAGGGGTACCTTGAGTCTTCCAATGTCAAGATGGTAAATGAATTGGTAAGTATGATTATGGTCTCGCGACTTTACGAAGCGAATATGAAGGTCGTAACAACCAATAAACAGGCTACAAGTAGTTTGATGAGTGTGGCAATGGGCTGATTTTTGAGTCCGTCGAAATGGTAAGGAGTATTAATTTATGCTAAGGGCATTTTCAACAGCGGCGACAGGCATGACGGCACAGCAGATGAATGTTGACATCATTGCAAACAATCTGGCCAACATCAACACGAATGGTTTCAAGCGCAGCCAGATAGACTTCCAGGATTTACTTTATGTAAAACTTAGAGAGTCTGGCTCGGAAGTAGTTGCGGGTCTTACGTCGCCCAGCGGTCTTGAGATTGGCAGCGGCGTCAGGGCAGCGGCGACGGTGAAAGTCTATACTTCCGGCGAGCTGCAGAGCACCAACCGTCCGCTTGATATCGCCATTACCGGTGATGGTTTTCTGCAGGTGAGCATGCCCGACGGCGGTACGAACTATACAAGAGACGGGGCACTTGTGATAAATTCCAACGGAAATCTGGTGACCAGCACGGGCTTTCTACTTGAGCCTGCAATTACGATACCGACCGATGCTATGTCAATCGACATAGGCAAGGACGGTACCGTCAATGTCACCAATTCTACGGGCACCACTTCTGTTGCGGGGACGATTCAATTAGCTCGTTTTCTGAATCCCGCGGGTCTAAGCAGTGAGGGTGATAATCTTCTTGCCGAGACCGAGGCAAGCGGGACCCCCGTCACCGGTACTCCGGGACAGAACGGTTTCGGCTATGTTCAGTCGGGCTTTCTTGAAAAGTCGAATGTACAAATGGTAAACGAACTGGTCAATCTTATTACGGCTCAGCGGGCCTACGAGATTAACTCCCGTGCAATAAAGGCCGGGGATGATATGCTTAGAACTGCTAATGAAATTGCAAGATAACTAATATGAAGACCATTCAAGTAATTAAGATTTTGGTATTGTTTCTGATTTTGGCGCCTGGTGCAGTTTCTAAAGCCGAGCCTGCTCTAAAAATATATCTTCCAAGAGAAGTCCGGGTCGAAGGCCGGGCGGTGACACTCGGTGATATTGCTGTTGTCAGGGGCGAGCCGAATGTTGTTGAAAAGGCACAGGAGATAAATCTTGGCAGGCTTTCGATGCCCGGTCAGGATATGATTATCAGCAGGGTTATGATACTCGGCAGGCTTGCCGGCAGCGGGTTTGAAACCAGCGATGTGGAAATGACTGGCGCCCAAAAGGTTGTTGTTACTCAAAGCAGACAAATAATCAGGGCAGATAAACTCACAGAAGAGGCTGAATCCTTCCTCAAAAAGAATTTTCCAGACAAGTCAGTTTGCCAGTATGAAGCAATCGGCAGTGTCGATGATTTTGTCCTGCCATTCGAGGCGACAAGAATCGAGTTGCAACCCAGCCTGGTCGAAGGCGGTCGGCGAGATAAGATGAAGGTGAATGTCGCTGTTATTGCCGACGACAGAATCTCAGGTATATGTGAAGTTGTGTTTCGTCAAAATTATTTTTGCCGACAGGCTATTGCGTTGAAGAACATACAACAAGGTGAAATCATCACCAAAGATAATGTTAAAGTTACGCAAAAAGTTTCACGCACAGCCGAGCCTTCGGATTGGCAGGTGCCATACGGACTGGCAGCGAAGCGGCCTATCACAGCAAACAGTTTGGTTACGCCGGGGATGGTCGGGCCGGTACAGCGTGAAGTTCTGGTCAAGAGGAACAGGCATGTGGCCGTGGTTTTTGAGCAACCCGGCCTGTCCGTCACGGCGGTGGGCAAAGCGATGGAGGACGGCAGGGCGGGTGATTACATAAAGGTGCGGATGCAGATAAAGGATTCGCCTCGAATAATTTATGCAAAGGTGAAAGAAAACGGAACTGTTGAACCGCTGATGTGAGGAATAGCATTATGAGAGCAAAAGTAATTTATCTGTTAGCTTCAGTTGTACTGATTTCGTCGGTCTTTTCGGCTCGGGCAGGGTCAATTTGGGCACGAAGAGACAAAAAGATGAAGGATATGTACGCCGACAACGTTGCCCGCAACATAGGTGACATACTTACTATCAAAATAGACGAAGACAGTACGGTCGACAACAAGGCCACTAGAACGATGGAAAAGAAGACCAAGAGAAATGCCCAGTTCACTGGCGAGGTAGGAATCGAAGGTTTGATAGAAAGTGTTCCTGGAATAACTCTTGGATTGGGTGATGAATACACGAACAATCTTGACGGCAAGGCCGACTACAAAGATGAACGTAGCTTCATCGATTATATTACGGTGGTAATTATTGACGTTATGCCTAACGGCAATCTGGTGGTGGTAGGGACACGTGAACGAAAGATTGCCGGTGACATCCAGACGATTGAGGTCAGTGGTATAGTTCGCACGGAGGACATTTCGTTTGACAATGTTGTGGAGAGCAGACGTGTTGCCAACTTCCAGCTTGTGACAAAGAACGACGGCCATTCAGCGCCTTATATCAGACCTAACTGGCTCGGTAAATTCTTCGACAAAATCTGGCCGTTCTAAGTATCGCAGTGTAGACCTGTTAGGAAACAGTAATTATGAAACGAGTATTGATAGCCTTGATATTAGTTGCGACCTGCGTAATGACGGCGCAAGGCCAGCGGATAAAAGACATCGTTGATATTCAGGGTGTTCGCGGTAATCCGCTGACCGGCATAGGTCTGGTGGTGGGTCTTGCCGATACGGGTGATTCTTCATTGCCGTCGCAGCAGATACTTGCAAAGATCTTCAGGGACTCTGGTGTTGTGCTTTCACCAGACGAGCTTAAAGGCGGCAACATCGCAGTTGTGATGGTAACAACAGAGTTGGGCCCGTTTGCTCGTCAGGGCAGCAGTCTTGACGTTGATGTTTCATCAATAGGCGATGCCAAAAGCCTCAAGGGTGGAATACTTTTGCCGACACCATTGAAAGGGCTCGATGGCCCGGGTCTGGATGGGCAGGTTTATGCCATAGCTCAGGGGCCCTTATCAATCAGCGGCTGGACCGCGTCGGGAGAGCAGGGCTCTATCAGTAAAAATCATCAGACGGTAGGACGGATACCCAATGGTGCAACGGTAGAACGTGAGGAGCTTTCCACTTTTGTCGAATATATTTCGGGACACAGATACATCACTTTGAACCTTCGCAACAGTGATTTTTCCACTGCCCAGCGTATCAAAGTTGCCATAAACAGGCTTTATCCTTCAAGTACGGTTGTACTGGATGCCGGGACGGTGAAGGTACGGGTGCCGCAGGAGGTTAGAGACGATGAAATAGCAGGCTTTATAGATTCTGCGACAAGCCCGCAGGTGGTTGTTGATGCCCCGGCTGTGGTTGTGATTAATGAGCGCACGGGAACAATCGTGGTTGGCGAAAACGTTGGCATATCGGAGGTGGCGATATCTCAGGGTAGTCTTGTGGTTAAGGTCTCGGAAACTGCCAATGTGTCTCAGCCGACGGCGCCTTTTTCGGATGCGGGCCAGACGGCGATTGTGCCGGAGACCCGTATAGGTATAGACGAAGAACAGGGTTACCTGATTGCGATGCCGCGTGTAGTGACGGTTGCTGAGCTGGCTAACGCATTAAACGCCATCGGTGCTACGCCGACCGATTTGATAGCAATATTCAACGCCCTGAAAAAAGCAGGGGCTCTTCAGGCTAAACTCGAAATCATGTAGGAGTTGTTTATGGATATCAACAATACGATACTGACCGAAGCTGTTTCGCCTCCCGAGATTCTGCCAAACGTTAAGGGCATCGAGAACGCACCGGATGAACAAAAGAGGAAACTGGCTGAGGATTTTGAGTCACTTCTTATCGGCAGACTGCTGGAAGAGATGAGCAAAACGAGCGAAGAGTGGGGCGATGAGCATGACCAGGTATTCGGCCAGGTAAAGGGTATTTTCAACTTGTATCTTTCTCAGTACATAGGGAGCAACGGTGGATTCGGGCTGGCTAAGCAAATCTATGAGTCGTTGAATCAGATAGAACTGAAAGGCAACGGTCAATCAGAGACCGTTGATAAAAAGATATGAGTACCACGACAACAGAGTTGGCAGAAAAAGTAAATGAATTACTTTTGGTCCTGCAGAAAGACCTTGAGCATATCGAGCGGAGCATCGGCGAGCTCGATGAGCTCCGTGAACTCGTAATCAAGCGTGACGATTCGGGATTAAGTAAATTGCTTGAGCAGATACGCTCCCGGTCGCAGGGACATGTTGAGAATCAGAAACTGAGGGAGCAAATAAGGCAGCAGATTGCGGAGATTCTTGGCTGGCCTGTTGGCGAGGTAAGGCTTGGCAGGTTGCAGCAGGAAGTGTCGGCTGAACAGCAGATACATGTCAGACAAATGCGAGAGCAACTGGGTGGTATGATTTCGAGGCTGCAGAGCGAGCACGCAGGTACTGTAATGCTGCTTGCCGATTTGTCTCGTTTTAACAGTATGCTGTTGAACACGATTCTGGAGACTGGACAGGTGTGCAGCGTTATCTACAATGCGCGCGGCGGCACGAGCAGAAGCGGTGATGTCACTTTTATGAATCTGCAGTTATAGAGAGATTCGAGGCAAAGGAATGTCTAATCTTTCCATAGGTATAAGCGGACTTCAGGCGGCTCAGAAGGCGCTCGATATAATCGGCAACAATCTTGCCAATGCGGCCACGCCGGGTTATCACCGGCAGCGAATCAATTTCAAACCGGCTTATAGTACCTACAGGCAGTCAGCCATTATCGGCGGCGGCGTCGAATCGTCACATATTACCCGCATGGTCGACAATCTGCTTGAAAAAGAGCTGCTTCGTCAGGGTTCATCGCTTGCACAGGTATCGCAGGAATATGACACGCTCCAAACTGTTGAAACAGCTTTTGGCGAACTGGCAGCAAGTGGAGGCCTGAATGAGGCGATTGACAATTTATTCAATGCCTTTTCCGACCTGACTAATCATACGGACGAGGTAATCTGGCAGAGGCAGGTTGTTACAAATGCAGAAACTTTAGCTACCAAATTCCGCACGCTCGGTTCATTTCTCGGCGAATTTGACAGACAGATACAACTGGAAGTTGAGAATTATATAGAGCAGGCCAATGCTATTATTAACCAAATCGCCAGACTTAACGACGACATTGAGAAAATGGAAATTCAGGGTACCAAGGCCAACAATTTGCGTGATGAAAGAGACCAGCTAATATCCGAGCTTTCAGAAATTATCGGTGTTAATTCGTATGAGCGTGACAACGGTGTTGTTGACATTGAAGCCGGTGGTATTGCGGTCGTGATTGCAACAAAGGCGACCGAGCTTGAATCGGGGATAATGGACGATGGAAGCCTTGGCCTGACTATTAAAGGCGCATATAACTACACTAAGTATGTCAGCGGGGGAAAACTCGGCGGACTTATGAATCTGAAGAACACTGTTTTTGATGACGTAGCTCAGAACCTTGATGACCTTGCGTTGACATTAATTCGACAGGTTAACAGTTATCAGGTTCAGGGCCTGGGTTCACACGGTTCGTTTACCGGGCTTGACGGCTGGCCGCTGACTGACGAGGTGCTTGCCAATTTTGAGCCTCCCATCACGGATGGAAAAATATACATAAGAGTCACCGATACGGCAACGAGTACAATAAGCAGACATGAAATAAACCTTGCCACAATAGTTCCTGCTGACCCTCTTGTGGGCTTGACCGTGTCAGATGTTGCTAACGAGATAGACGCAATTACGGGCCTGAGCTGTTGGTATGACGCACTTGGTCTGCATATTGAGCAGTCGGCTGCTAATTATGAATTTGATTTTCTTCCTGCGGTTCTTCCAGAGCCGACAGCAAGCAGTTTGAGCGGTGGAACTATACCGACTATCACAGTGTCCGGCATTTACAGCGGAACGGATAACGACACTTTTACCTTCGAGGTGTCCGGGGCCGGCGTTGTGGGTAACGATACATTGAGCCTTACGGTAAGAAACAGGGCGGGCCAGATTATTAAAACTTTGAACATCGGCCAGGGTTATGCGGCCGGTGATACCCTTTCGATCGGCAATGGAATCAACATATCGGTTGGCGTCGGGGACTTCGGATTAACCGACAGTTTTGAGGTTGCTGCTTTTGCAAATACGGACACTTCAGGGCTGCTTGCAGCTACGGGGATGAACTGCTTTTTCAGCGGCAGCGGAGCACTGGATATAGCCGTGCGCCAGCAGATTACTGAAGACCCTACTCGTGTAGCTACGTCGCTGGGAGCTGACTGTAGCGACAATTACAATGCACTTCGGATAGCTGAGCTAATCAACGAACCGATAAGTGACCTCGGTGACATGACGATAGGTACTTTCTATCGTAAGCTGGTGACTGATATAGGTCAGCAGATGTCGATAAGGCAAATGCAGCAGGAAAATCTGGAAGTAATTGTGCAAAATCTGAGTAATCAGCGCAATGAGATCAGCGGCGTTGACGTTAACGAGGAAGCGGCACAGCTTTTGTTGTTCGAGCAGATGTTTCAGGCAATGGCGAAGTACCTGAGCACGGTTCAGTCCACTATGGAAAGCCTTATGACGATAACGTGATTTGAATCCCAATAAATAGACGGAGCTACAAATGGGTGCAACACTTGGCAGTCTGTACAACAATGTGAGTTTCGGGTTGAGTCTGAACGCTCGTGAGATACTCAAACTTCAGGAACAGGTGACAACGGGTTCTCGCATCAACAGGGCGTCGGATGCGCCCTCGGCGGCGTATCGAGTGCTTAATCTCAGCTCACAACAGAGGTCGATTGCGAATTATCTTGACAACCTGTCTGAAGTTTCAGGTGTCCTGGAATATAGCAGCATCGCGATAGACGATATAAAAAGTGCGATGGCTGAGGCCAAGACACTACTTGGCGATGTAACAGGCGGCACCGGAGGGGGAGTTATCCTGAATGTTACAGTTGAAGGTATAAATGACGCTCTGGACAGAATAGTTGCCGCGGCGAACTCGATGCACAGCGGTAAATATATTTTCTCGGGGTCGGATACCTCAACCGCTCCTTACGCAGTTACGAGAGTTGACGGCATGATAACCTCTGTTACATATCAGGGCAGCGACATAAGGCGTGACGTTGAGGTTGCGCCCGGGGTCGAGGCTTCGGCTTTCTATTCGGGCCAGGAGCTGTTTCAATCGGATGACAGGTCCGAGCCCGTCTTCACAGGCTCAACCGGCGCCGCTGCGGGGACAGGGACCAGCAGTGTTCGCGGTGATGTCTGGTTGACCGTGACGCACGACGGAAGCAACTACCGGATAAGTATCGATGGCGGTCTTACGGATGTCGTGGTTCCCGCCAGCGGTGCAGCTAACCAGATGGTGACGGATTCCCGAACCGGACAGGTGATGTATGTGGACACAACCGGCATCGATACCACCGGCACGGAGTGGGTGCGAGTGCCCGGTACGTATGATGTTTTCAACACCCTGATTGCCATACGTGACCGGCTTGACACGGAAGGTCTAACCAGTGCCGAGATGGAGCAGTTGCGGTTTAATGCCTTTGATGCCATTGATGAGCTGAATGGGGTCCTCATACAAAAATCGGTGATGATAGGAGCCAAAATTGGTTTTCTGGAGGAACTCAAGGGCAATCTGGAGACCCTGCAATACAGCACGGAGGATGAGAAGGCCAGGATTGAGCAGGCGGATATTGCTCAGCTTGCCATAGACCTTTCGAGGCGTGAGATTCTATACCAGATGTCGCTTTCCGTAGCTGGTAAATTGCTGAATGTCTCCCTGCTGGATTTCCTGTCATAGGGGAGGCTTTTCACGGGACTAAGACGCTCTTGTTTGATAATTATACGCCGCCAGCACTTAATCCGCCCAAAACGGGGCCATAAGTGCCGTTTTTTGCAAACGGTACAGGATTTGCACCTTCACTGTTGAGTATTAGTGCGCAGATAGTCCAAACGTGGATTAATAGAGATTAGTCGCAGGGAGCAGAACCTATGACAAACAGGGAAAAATACGAAAAAAGCGTGATTTTGGCCGAGCAGGGCAGATACGAAGAGGCTCTGGCCTGTGTTATAGAGTACCTGCAGACGTCGCCGGAGGATGCAGAGGCGTTGAACGACGCCGGAGCGTTGCTGCATTGTCTGGGGCAGTCGGGTCAGGCTATAGATTACCTGCTCAAAGCCAGACAGCTTGACGGCGACAATCCACAAATCCTGATGAATCTGATTGAGATTAGCATCGCCGCGGGAAAGCCAGGCGAGGCAGAAGCTTTGTTTGACCAGGCCCAGGGGGCCGGGATTTTGAATCCTGAGCTGTTGAACCGGACTGCCAAACTGTTTTTGGACCAGGGCAACAAGGCGGGCGCGGTTGAAGTTCTTTTGCGGTCGATGAGCTGCTGGCCCGGTCAGGAAATACTCGAACATATGCTGACTGTGATAAAAAGCAAAAGGCCTAAAATCGCCTTTTTCTGCGGTGCAGACGGCAGCACTTTCCTCGAACATATCTGCGATTTCCTTAAGGACAGGTTTGAAATACGCCCTTTTACCGGACGTACGGAACAGGAGTTATACGAGCTGATGCAATGGTCGGATATAAGCTGGTTCGAGTGGTGCACAGACCTTGCGGTGATAGGCTCGAACGGCCCAAAAGTCTGCAAAACAATCGTCCGTCTTCACCGTTATGAGGCCTATACCGACCTTGTTCGACAGGTTAAATGGCGCAATGTTGATGTGCTTATAACCGTCGGAAACAGCTTTGTTAAACGGGCATTGTGGAACACAGCAGGAGAAATTACTTCGCCGACTTCGATAGTGGAAATACCCAACGGCGTGGATGTGGACAGAATCGAATTCGTAGACAGGCCGCGAGGAAAGAATATAGCCTGTGTAGGGTATTTGAATATGAGAAAAAATCCGGTCTTCCTTTTGCAGTGTATGCAAAAGCTGCGTCGCATTGACCCTGAATACAAATTATTTTTCGCCGGGACTTTTCAGGATGCCATGCTCGAGCAGTACCTCAGTCATATGATAGACCGACTCGACCTGCGGCGGACGGTATTTTTCGACGGGTGGCAGGGTGACATTGCAGGCTGGCTGAGGGACAAGCACTATATTGTCTCGGCAAGTATAGCCGAGAGCCAGGGGATGGGTGTTCTTGAAGGCATGGCGGCGGGACTTAAGCCGGTGATACATAATTTCCCGGGTGCGTCGGAGATTTATCCCGACGAGTTTCTTTTCAATACTGTTGAGCAATTTTGTGAACAAATACAGTCCGAGCTGTATGAGCCTACGAGATATCGGCAGTTTGTTGAGCAGAACTATTCGCAAAAACAGCAATTAGCGAAAATCAATGAGCTTTTAATTGAGATAGAGACACAAATAGATTCGCATCGCGAGTACGAAGCTGCCTCCATGCAAGACAGTGTTGCTTCGATTAATTAAAAAGTCGTACGAGGAAAAAACCTTATGAATCATGCGTACGACAGAGACAACGGTCCACTTGTCACTGTACTGGTACCTACGTACAACCGGCCGCATTATCTGCCCGTTGCCATCGAAAGCGTTGTTCGTCAGGACTATGAGAATATGGAAATCTTTGTGATGAACGACGGCGGGCAGGATGTGAGCGATATAATCGAGTCTTTCGACGACCAGAGGATTATCTTTATAAACGGCAGGGAAAACCGGGGGCTGCCCTTCCGCCTCAATGAGGCGCTTGCCAGAGCGCAGGGCAAGTATGTCTGTTATCTCGGAGACGACGATTTATTCTACCGACATCACGTCGGTACACTAGTTGATGTTCTGGAAAATAAAACCGATTGCCATGTCGCATACAGTGATTTATACAAATCATACTGTCGGGTCAACGCCGACGGCAGCCGAACCGTTCTGAGCAAGATTGTTGAGGTCAGCAGGGATTTCGACCGCTATTTCATGTTTTATTATAATCATTCGCTGCATGTAAGCCTGATGCATCGTCGAGACCTTCTGGACAGGGCCGGGTCTTACAACGAAGATCTTAATGTGCTTATCGACTGGGACCTTACCAAACGTCTGGTTTTCTACAGTGATTTTTATCATATACATGATATTACCGGTGAGTTTTATGCGCAGCTTGGTGAGTCGGACCGCATAAGCGTCAAGAGGAGAAAAGATAAAAAAGAGTATGCTCGCAATGTAATGGCGATTCGCACGACGCGGCCGCCGAAACCCTGGCCTAAGGTAGCCGACGTGTCGGTTATATTTATTTCGGACAGATTCGACCAGCAGGCCGGTAATACATTAGGGCTTATCTGGCGACATACTTTCTATCCGTACGAAGTATATCTGCCGATGCCCCGTGAAGAGTTTGCCGCCCTTAATACTGAAATGCCTAACCTGGTCAATGTGCCGCTTAAACGGGGTTCTTCAATTGAACAGCAGGTTGACGCCTGCCTTGCAGTTTGCCAGGGCCAGTACGTTGTAATTGTTCCGCGGGGCTTTGAGATTCACGAGATGTGGATGGAGGACCCGCTTTACGCTCTTCTCAACGGCGTCTCCGGCAGAGAAGCTATGGAGCTGGAACTATCGAGTGACGAACTCTGGGCTGCGGTCATCAGAAAGGACTTGCTGGTGCGGATGCGTCGGCAGTTTCCGCATCTTACCGTGCGTGAATCACTAAAGCGAGCGGGGATTAATCTGGAGCGACTCAAACCTGATGATATTTCATTTCAGTTCGACCAGCTTTATAACGAGGCACAGGACAACGAGAAGAACGGCAACTGGGCAACAGCCGCCCAGATGTATGAGTACATCGCAAATAACCACAAAAACGAGGTGTGGATGAAGGGGCTTGCGGCACGCAGTTTCTATAAGGCCGGCGAATTCGAGCGGGCTCTGAGATACAGCCGCCAGGTTAATGAAGAAAGGCCCACCGTAGAGACACTGCTGACAGAAGCAAAGGTTTGCCGTGCGCGAAACGAGTTTGAAACCGCAATATGTTTGTTGGAACGGGCGGAAGGAATACTTGAAGGAAGGCAACTGCAATGGACGTGATAGGTGAATCTGACCGGAACCAGGAATATCAGCATTACGAGGTTTTGAAAGAACTGGGAGATTGCTATACATCGAGCGGCGATTATGAAAAGGCCGGGCGCTGCTATGAGAAGGCGTCGAGCCTGGGGCCTGATGAATCCGGGCCTTATATCGGCCTGGGAGTTATAGCCTTTCAGAACGGCCTGTTGGACGATGCCGAAATTGCATTTCGTGTCGCGTGCCGGCTGGATGGGAAGTGTTCCGAAGGCTTCTCAGGCCTAGCTATGGTCGAGCAAAAAAGAGATAACTGGGAAAAGGCTTTTGACCTCTACCTTAAGTGTCTCGAACTCGACACGGATAACCTAACGGCACTTTTGGGGTTGTTCCAGACGAGTTGTCGAATGGGTTCGTTTGAAAAAGTCATACACTATCTCGAGGTATATCTCGAAATGCATCCCGCAGATACTTCGGTAATGTTCTCGCTTGCGGCGCTTTATGTCAGAGACGGCCGTTTTGAAAAAGCCAAACATGTTCTTTTAAATATGCTGGCGCTTGACCCGACGAATAAAGATGCAGCTAATCTCCTCGAAGAAGTTGAGCATAGTCTTGCCGGTGAAATTGCCCGGAGGGTTGCAGCGGTATGAAAAGTGTCGGCACGGTTATCACGGATGAAGCAAAGTTTGAATCGACAGCCGAACGGCTTGAATCACTGCTGAAGCGCCAACTGGCCCTTGCACGAAAAGGCAATATAGCCGAGATGGAGGTCCTTGCGAAAAAAGCCCATGACCTGGTCGAGCAAATTTCCGGGTCAGAATTTCTTGCAAAGCCTCAATTTAAGCAGCGCCGCGAGAGGCTTGAGCAGATTTACGGTGATTTGTGTCTGGCTCTGTCTTTGCAAATGAATGATGTATCTCAGGCACTGGGCAGGATTCACAAAGGTAAAAGAATAATGATGTTGTATCGCGACAATATCTGAGAGGTTGCCACGAGCGTATCATTTGCGTTTGGCACCTTCGTGTAGCTTATGGAAGTGTCGTTTTGTCGCGGCAGGTTTGTACGCCGGAAAGGATAAAATAATCGTGCGTGCGAGCGAATTCTCAGAACCAGCGAAACTTGATAAACAAAGGCTCGGCTTGATAATCAACAAGCGGTTTCACGAAGAAAACCGCTGGTGTTCGGCGACAACATTTCATTTAGTCGAAGCGATAAAGGCCGGGTTTGAGTGTGTTTACATACAGAATCAGCGGGACTACGAAAAGAATCTCGGCGAAGTTGATTTGTTGATTTCGATGGAGCCTGGCTGGGCATCTCCTGTGCTTGAGCTTAGCCGTACTCAGGCGCTGCGCGAAAAGCTGGCAAAGATACCTTCGTATATATTCTACAGCGACCCTCATGCAAAAAAATGGCGAGAGGACTACTTTCTTGGAAACGAGCTGGATTACGTGTTAGCATTCTACTGGGGGCCGTTTAGACATCACTTCAAAAAAATCCGGCAGGCGCAGTTGATACATTTCCCCTGGGCAATACCAGACCATTGGATAAGTGACGCGCCGATTGTCTTTCACAGCCGGTCGAAAATATGCTGCTTCGGCGGGTGGAAGAGCAAGGCTTATGAGCTTCGCAACTGGTGCCGTAGTTTCGAGTTCGTTGAATCTGCGACCAACAGCGGAGTTGAGAACAAGGTGATGAGCGAATCAGAATATATCGATTGGCTGCGGGAAAGAGATGCGGCAATCGCAGCAGGTTCAGATTCGCCTGAATATAAACTGACCGTGCCGAAGTATTTTGAAATTGCGGCGGCGGGCAGTTTGTTATTTGCGCAGCAGACCGAGGACCTTGCCTTGCTTGGCTTCGAACACAAGCGAAACTGCATCATTTTTAACAGGTCTGACCTCGAACAGCTCGCCGGGGAATATCTGGCAAATCCGGAAAGCTACCTGCAGATACGGCAGGCTGGACGTGAGCTTATTCGTCAGCGACATCTTCTGTCGCAAAGAATGAATCTATTAGCCGAGCATGTGTCGATGGCGCTGGAACGGAAAGCGAAACCGATAAGACCACGGCAGAGCTCTAAAAGTGTTTTGAAAAAAGATAATTCAGAAACAGTCGAATCCTGCAGGAAGTCCGCTCTGACCAGCAGGGAATACTGGGACCACAACCGCAAGAAGGAGTTTAAGCCGTGGGAGGTAAAAGAGACACAATTTAGCTCTATTTTTGAAAAGTATCTGCCGGTTGATGATAATTTCTCCTGTGTGGAAATAGGAGCATATCCTGGGTCGAATCTGTGTTATCTGGCCAAGAGGTTTAAGTATTATCCCGTAGCGATTGAGTTCAGCGAGCACTGCGACCATATAGAAAAGCTGCTCAGGTTCAACGGCATCGAAAAGTTTAAGGTATTAAAGCAGGATTTATTTGACCCTGTAGACATGAAGTTCGATATCGTTACTTCTTTTGGGTTCATCGAGCATTTTGAAAATTACGAAGAAGTGATCGACCGACACGTGCAGCTTCTCAAACCCGGAGGTTATCTGGTTATGTCATGTCCTTATCTGGATAATTTTCAGGGAAGGCTCAGAGAACTCGTTTACACGGAGGAAAAACTTCAGCAGGTTCTCTCGAGTCATAACCTTAAGGTGATGAATCTTGATGAAATCAAGAGAGTGCTGAGCAAATATGACATGGAGATTTGCCTATCCGATTTTATTATGAGTAACAAAATATGGTTCGACCCGAACGCCGATTATATAAAGCCCCAAATGAGATGGCTTGTTAAGTACCTGCTCACCATAAATGCCGTTGGGGGTGAACGGATTCCGAGTTCGAGACTCTACAGCCCAATGATAATGGTGATAGCGCGTGACAAGTCGAATGTGCGCAAAGAATCCTCAAGGCCTGTATCCATTCAGGATGTGCTTGAGCAGAGACAGTGGCTCAGCCGAGGTGAAATTGAACAGCGCCAGTGGCAGGACCTGAAATCTTTATTGGAGCATTCGTATAATAATGTTCCTTTTTATCGCCGGCGATTTGATTCAGCCGGCCTGAACCTTCATGACATCCAAACTATGGATGACTTTCGTAAAATCCCCGTACTGAAGAAGGCTGACATTCAACAAAATCTTGAAATGATGAGGGCGTCAAATTGCCCCGCCGACCAGCTTATACGCGATGCGACCGGAGGTTCGACGGGACAGCCTTTGGTTTTTTACAGGGATTTGAATGCCAAAGCTTGGATAGATGCGGCGTCTGTGCGTTTCAGACGCTGGATGGGTTATAGGCCAACCAGTAAGCTCGCACTAATCTGGGGCGCCGGCAGAGATATTCCCGAATCGTATCCATCTAATCAAAGGTGGCTGAATACTTTTAACTGCAGTGAAGAAGAGATAGAGAGATTCATCGCTGAATTGGTTCAGTGGAAACCCGATGCGATACGAGCTTATGCGTCTTCGCTGTATATGGTGGCTTCTTATATTAAGAGCAAGGGCTTGCAGGCGCCGTGTCCCGGCGTGATAGAATCAGCGGCTGAAAAATTGTGGGACTGGCAGAGAAAAGTAGTTGAGCAGGTATTTGGATGTAAAGTATTCGAGATGTATGGTTCGAGGGAGATTCCAGCCTTGGCCTGTGAGTGCGAATATCATAACGGGATGCATATATTCTCCGATTTGCGTCTTGTAGAGGTGATTAAAGACGGCAGGCAGGCAGGGCCGGGCGAGGAAGGGAGTATAGTAATAACAGACCTGGTCAATTACGGCATGCCTTTTATAAGGTATGAGATTGGGGACGTCGGTGTAATATCCGAAGAGAGTTGTAAATGCGGCAGAGGATTTGGACTGCTTAAAGAAATAAAAGGCCGAATAACAAGCACGATTCAGACTCCCGACGGCAGGTACGTCCACGGGGAGTACTTTACACATCTTTTCTATAATATTACAGGTGTTAAGGCATTTCAGGTTCATCAGACAAAACTCGATGAAGTAATCGTATTGGTACAGCCGGACAAAGGTTTTGACGGGAACATGATAGAGCAGGTTATAGGAAAGATGCGTTCACATTTGGGCAGCAGAGTAAATGTGAATTGGAAGTGCGTGGATGATATACCTAAAGCAGCTTCTGGTAAAAGGCATTTCACCATTTCGGAGATTACGGCTGATTTTGTATGTACCGGTGATGATACTCGAAGCTTAGCGACAGCGGTTTCAGCGGCGCGTACCCCGGAACATAAGAACGTACTTTTTATAGTGGACCAGCCGGGCTGGGCTCACGATTTCAAGACGGACAATCTTATTCGTCGGCTGGGCGATAGATTCAACATGACAAAGCGCTACGAAGACAAAGTTACTGCCGACGACATTGCAAGAGCGGACCTGGTTGTTTTGTACTATTGGAGGCAGTTTAATCATTCAAACATGCCCGGATTACTTGACGAGTTTATTCAAAACAGGCATAAGCTGTTGATCGGCATCTGCTCACATCAGGAGATGGCCCATGACCGTGACGAGATTATTGGAGTAATCAGGTATTTTGCTTCGGGCGTATTTGTAAACAGTATGCTGTTATACCGAGAATTTTCACAGTTTTTCGAAGTTCCGGTCTTTTATACACCCAACGGGGTTGATACCGATTTCTTTACTCCCGCACCGATAAGACCAACAAATCGGAAACTTAGAGTCGGATGGGCGGGCAGTATAACAAATCACGGTGAGACACGCGGTTATCATGATTTAATATTACCGGCGATAGGTTCAGTCGAAGGTGTGGAGTTAACCGTAGCGGCGCGCGAAGACAAATGGCGTAGCTTAGAAGAGATGCTTGAGTTTTACCGTTCAATTGACGTGTATATTTGCGCCAGCGCTGCTGAGGGCACGCCGAATCCGTGTCTTGAGGCGGCGGCATGCGGAATTCCGCTTCTGACTACTCGTGTCGGCAATATGCCGGAGTTTATTGAAGACGGCAAGAACGGATTTTTAATCGAGCGAGATGTCAATGATATAAAAAATAAACTAATTATGCTTCGTGATAATCCGGCTTTGCGATTAAAAATGTCCGCGGAGATTCTCAAATCGATACAAGCCTGGGACTGGAAGGCGCAGGCCCAGAACTATCATCGTATGTTTAGGACAATGCTGGCAGCTCAAAATTCTATACCGCAACGGTCATTCGATTTCGAAACGAAGGAATATTCTGCAAATAATAATGGGAGGGATTTAACGCGCAATGATTCCGGCGAGTTTCAAAGCAAAGATATTCTGAGTTTGGATATGCCGGTTGACAAGTTATCGATCCGGGAAGACAACAGGTCTAAGAAAAGAGTTGATAAAAAATATAATATTATCATAGTTTTGGCAGACGCGTTGCGGGCTGACCATTTATCATGTTACGGCTATCACAGACGAACCAGTCCTAATATAGATAGTTTTGCCGAGCAGGGTGTATTGTTCAGATCGGCTTATTCTGTTTCGTCCTCAACGGTTAGCGCTATCCCTTCGATACTAACCGGCCTGTACCCAACATTCCACGGTACGGGAGTTGACGGCAATATATTAAACCTGAATAGAGACACCGCTATTCTACCGGAGATACTAAAAGAAAAAGGATACGTAACTTTCGGAGTAAATACGAATCCTCTTGTTGACGGCAAGTATGGTTATAGCAGGGGCTTTGATTACAGGTTCGATGTTTATCCGTCCGCCGGGAACAAGTTTGTAAAGGCAACTATTGAGCATGATATTGACGGTTGCCTGAGGAGTGAATCGGTGAGTTTCGGTCAGCCCTATATCTGCAGCAATGAAATTAATAGAAAGGTAGCTGACTGGCTGAAAAAAAATATGCGGGAACCTTTGTTTATGTGGCTCCATTATATGGATATTCACTCTCCTTATCTACCTCGCGAGCCTTTCTTCTCAAGGAACGTTGCGGGCAGGCGGGACAAAGACGTCGTTGCTTTTTTAAGACGGTTTAACGAAGTATGCACCAGAATACATAAAGGTCAGGAGCTTCCTTCTGAGGAGAAACAGTTCTTATTAGACTGTTATGATAGTGCAATCAGTTATTTCGACTTTTATTTTGGCAGACTCATCGAAACTCTAAAAGAATACTCTCTGCTCGAAAACACATTAATCTTTGTCGTTGCGGACCATGGAGAGGAGTTTTGGGAGCACGGACACTGGGGGCATTATGTCCGTATGTACGATTACAACCTGCATATACCGATGATAATGAGCTGTCCCGGATTAGCGCAGGGCGGGAGGGTAATATCGAAGCTGGTTAGCAACATCGATATATTTGCCACCATTCAAGACCTCCTCGATATAAACGGACTGACGCTTTCAGGCAAGTCACTTTTGCCTTATATAAGGGATGAAGGGTCCGAACCTGAAAAAGCGATCATTTCAGAAGGCGGCGGAGTAAACCGCCTGTCGGGCGAAGCATTCATCGATCGGCTATATGCTGTAAGGACATCCCAATACAAGTACATTAAAAACAGCACTAAAGGCAAATTAGAGCTGTACGATTTATTGAACGACCCTCAGGAGCTCAGGAATCTGGCGCAAGAGTTCAGTATGCGAGGCGTCATTTCAGAGCTTGATAATACGCTTTATGAATCTTTGGGGCTAAAAAGTAAACGTTCCCAGGAATATGAAAACCCTGAATTTTCAGAAGAGGTTGCTGAAAGGCTTAAGGCACTGGGATATCTCTGATTTCGGGCAAGAGAGTGTGAAGGATACCTTATGTTCAGACTGAAGTATAGCCTTCCGGATAATCAGCAAACGGATTCGCACGCAGCAGGGACTATTCAAAACACTGCTTTGGTTCCAGGATGCGTACCGAAAGATACCGCGAATCTGGTGTCAGGGCCGCAAAAGTCCTGTATTGATAATTTTAAGAACGATGAAGCCTTGCTGAAAGCGGATTCCGGCGCTTTTGCTGTCTGTGACGTTTCGGTAACCGGGGATTCTGTTATTCAGAATAGGCCGGCGTCAAAGCCTTGCGGGTTTTTGAAATCACCCCTGGAGAAGTCACAGAAAAGAATTCTGCTTACCACGTCGGCGGCACCTGCTGAGTCACCTTTTGCGACTTCTGAGAAAAGGCCTCCGATAGGTCTGGGATTTTTGATTTCCGCTCTGCGTAACGCAGGACATGAAGTCTTCTTTATTGATAACTACCTGCAGCCGAGTGATTTCTTAGAAACTGGTTTTTTGCAGAACAAAATAATTGATTATGTCGGCATATATGCAAATACAATTTGTTTTCGTGATACGTTACGAATGCTCAGAAAGATAGAGCAACTGCGACGAACACGTCAATGGAACGGCAAAATAATCATCGGTGGTCCGCATACTAAGGTTGCGCTTGACACGATTCCGGATTTTGTGGATTACGTCGTTCAGGGCGAAGGTGAGCAGGCAATTGTTGATATTGTTGAAGGTAAGGTTTCTGACCGTTTGGTTAAATATCCGCGGATAAAAGACCTTGATATACTGCCTGCACCGGCCTGGGACTATTTCGCGAAACTGCCTTACGACTGGAAGATGAGCTTTATTGACGAAGAACCTGTCTTTGCGATGAACACAAGCCGGGGTTGTCCCTTCAGTTGTCAGTTCTGTTCGGTTGGTTCCATCTGGGGCAGGCAGTACACGCATTTCAGCGCCGAAAGAATAGTGGATGATGTTGAACATCTCATCAGAGCCTATGGCGCAAGAGGAATATATTTCCGTGAAGATAATTTCACTTTGAACCGTGCAAGGTTGGAGAAGTTCTGCAATTTCCTGATAAGCAAAAAGACTAATATCAGTTGGGTTTGTGAATCGCGTGTCTCGAATCTTGACGCAGACATAATCAATTTGATGGTCAGGGCCGGGCTCAAAGGCTTTTACTTCGGCGTTGAGAGCGGCTCGCAAAGAATACTGGACTTAGTAGAAAAGGGTATCACCGTAGAGCAAACCGTTAATGCTTTCAGGCTTTGTCACGAGGTGGGCATAAAAGCTGCGGCCAGTATTATAGTCGGTGTGCCCGGCGAGACGCAGGCAGATATAGATGCGACGGAAGATTTGCTGGCTAAGATAAAACCCGATATAATTTGGCGGTGCATCTTTGTCGGTATCCCTGACAGCAAGCTTTATAAGCACTGTATTGATAACAAGCTTTATGAATATATCGATGACAGAGGCCTGGTCTATCCTCAGGGCTACAGCGACAGAGCGAAAAAGTATTACAGCGCGCGGCCGAGTGCATTCATACCAATGGATGAAGCCTACAAAGATATGACAAATCGGCCTAAAATAAGCGTACTAATGGCGGCTTACAATTGTGAGCGATTCATCGGCCAGGCGTTGGACAGTATTTATAGTCAGACATTTCAGGATTTCGAGTTAGTCATAGTTGACGATGCAAGTACGGACAAAACTTCAGAGATAATCCTCGATAAGAAAGACAGTCGAACCGTAATATTTCGAAACTCACAGAACCTCGGATTGACCAAGTCGCTAAATATCGGAATAAGACTGTGCCGCGGCGAATTCGTTGCCCGCATGGACGCTGATGACGTATCTTATCCTGAGCGATTCGAAAAACAGATGAGGTTTTTTGAAAGTCATCCCGATGCGGTCGTGTTGGGTTGCTGGTGTGACCGAATTGATGAGAAGGGCAAAAAAATCGGGGCATATGACACCATGCCGACTGAAGATGAGCCACTGAAGCAGCAACTGCTTTCCTATAATTCGATAGCTCATGGTACAGCGATAGTTCGTCGTGACGCTCTTGTTAAAAGTGGTGGATACAATGAGGAATTCAAACGCTCGCAAGACCATGATTTGTGGCTGAGATTGTCTGAAACGGGTAAGTTGTATAATTTGCCGGAATACCTCTACGCTCTCCGGACGTGGAGAAGCAGCATTACAACAACTACTTTCGAGGAGCAACGAAGATACAGTCAATTGGCTATGCAGGAAGCTATGGCTCGGAGATCCATGCTGCCTAACGACAAAAATATCTCTTCGGTAAAACTATTCTTCAAGGCAAAAGAGGAGTTTGCCTCAAGCAATTTTGAAGAAGCATTTAAAAATATACACCAATATAGAACGACAATTGACTACGGAGATTTCCCCAGGCTTGTTAAGTCTGGGAAAACAGATGATATTGAAGTGTCGGTTGTAATTGTCACATTCCACCGGACAAGGGACGTTAAAAACTGTATTGAATCAGTCGATAAACAACAAACGCCTCGTAGCGAATATGAAATAATTGTCGTTGATAACGGCTTTACCGATGAAAGCACCATCAAACCAATTTGCGACCAGTATATAAAATGTCCGGTTAACCTTGGCCTTTCCGAGGGAAGAAATATCGGCGCGGTTTTTACAAAGGGCAAAATCATCTCTTTTCTTGATGATGATGCTTTAGTTGGGCCTGATTATATATCATCTATTAGAAAAGCTTTTGCAATATATGACATCTTTGGATTCCGCGGAAAAGTATTGCCGATAACCGATACTGAAGCAAACCGTCAGGCTTACAATTACGACCGTGGTGATGAGCCTTTCTGCACTTTCTGTGACCAGGAGGGTGTCTCTGCTTTTCTAACAGATGTCTACTTGAAAATGGAAGGTATGGACCCTTTGCTTTTCGGAGCCGAAGGTTCTGATTTGAGTTATAGAATTGGCAAAAAATACAAATGTTTTAATAAGATAATTTACTGGCCGCGAACTGTTGTCTATCACGATGCTACAACCGGTGCAGCCAAAAAAGCCAGGCAAGAGCTGTACAAATTAAATGAAAAATACCTGAATCTGAAACTTGGTATCAGTTTTTCAGCAGCGAGGCGGGAAGTGGAGAAAAAAAATCTGCCCGTAAGGTCCAGCGCAGGCAATGAACCTTGCGTGATTGCGCAGAAGCCGAAAAGAGGAAGCAGATTTTCGTTTGTAATGATAGTCCTTAACGGGATGCCGTTCATTGAGTACAGCCTCAAAAGCATTTATGATTTTGCGCATGAAATAATTATCGTTGAAGGAGCTGTTAATGATTGTGTTTTCGCGGCCAATCCCGACGGCAACTCGACCGATGGTACTGTTGAGTTTATAAAGTCGTTCCCTGACCCGGGTGGGAAAATCAAACTTATTCAGGGCAAATGGCCGGAAAAGTGCGAGATGCAGAATGAGGCGTTGAAGTATGTTACCGGTGATTATGTATGGCTGATAGATTCTGACGAAATTTACAAGGGTGCGGACCTTGAGAGGATAAAAAATATTCTTAAAGATGACCCTTCAATTACACAGGTCAATTTTCTCCTGAACAATTTCTGGAAGGGGCTGGATTACATTTTTACTTCACAAAAGTTTTATGACCCTCGGAATCATTGCCGGAGAGTGTTTAAATATATGCCGGGTGCCGTTTTTACCACTCACCGTCCGCCAACGATGACTTGGCCGAGAAACGATAAAACGACGGAACAAATGAAGCTTTTGGATGGTACAGCTACAAAAGAGATGGGGGTAGTGATTTATCATTACAGTTATATACTGGATAAACAGGTAAAACAGAAAATCGAGCTTTATCAAAAATATGGCTGGGGAAAGCACTGGGGTGTTGACCTTGGGCAATGGTATAGTGAATGTTTTCTGAAATGGCAGCCGTGGAACCGCGAGGAAATTGATGCCAGGTACCCAATCTGGACAGGTGATAAAAACTCCCATACCGAACCATTCGAAGGAACGCACCCTGAAGTAATGATGGATTTTGTGCTTAAAGAAGCAGCCGAGCCTTCCAACGGCAGAGCGATGGAGCATGTAATTGCTGCCATAGAGCAACTTAAGAGCAGGTTTTCGAGTGAGAAGATATCGGCAATTGAAACCGGTACGATTCGCAGCTTTTACGAAAAGCATTTCAGCACTTATCATATTTCGCGTTCACTTGGCGATAGAGGCAGGCTCATATCTGTTGATATAAGCGAAGATTCTTTGAGAGTAAGTAAACAGCTTTGCTATAGGTCAACAAATATAGAATTTGTGCAGTCAGATTCAATTAAATATCTGAGTGGATTAGAAAAACAGAAATTTCACTTTGCACTTCTGGATTCTGTTAATGACAAGGATTTTATCTTTAATGAATTCCGGTTGATTGTACCTTTGATGGTCGAGGGCGGGGTAGTGATTATAGATGATGCAGGTATTTCTCCTGTGAATCATCAGGTTGATATTTCTTTGTCTGCTCAGAAAGGCCATAAAGTCTGGGAATTTGTTCAGTCATGCGGGATAAAATCGGAATTACTGACGACTCCTCGTAATCATGGGACGCAGATTAAGATAGAAATGACTGCAGATAATATACATAAGATAAACGCCGGTCTTTGTAGAGCCAGTGGAGATATACGGAAGGTGCTTATAGTTCGCAGTGATTCCATCGGGGACCTGGTGATATTCGGCGGTTCGTTTCAATATTACAGGCAGTTATATCCCGGTTGCCATATTACTCTTGTTGTTACTGATGCTGTTGGGAATTTAGCCCAGATTAATCCGTATATAGATGAAATTATAACTTTTAACCGTACTAAAATTGCATTTGACCAGGAATATGCTGCTCAGTTTATACGTCAGATACAGGCAGGAAAATATGACGTTACGATTTGCCCGGCCCATTCGAGAGACAGGGTCAGTGACTTTATTGCTATGAACAGCGGGGCTAAGGAGCGGATTACCACTTCAGGTGATACCGCCAATCAGACTACTGAGCAGATAGAACATAACAACAAGTACTTTACAAAGATATTGCCTGCCTGCGATGGGATTAAGCTGGAAACGTTCCGAAACGAAGAGTTCTTAAGAAATCTGGGCGCAAAAATAGAGGAAGAATATACGCCCATGGCGTGGTTTACAAAGGATGAGACTGATTTTGCAGCAAGTTTGTTAGAGCAAATCAACGTACAAAATCCGATTCTTGTTGCCCCATTTGCTCAATCTGTCATCCGTGATTGGCACATACAAGGTTGGGCAAAGTTAATTTCCAGTCATAAAGATATTCCTATTGTTATTTGTGGCCTGGAAGCAAACAGGCTAAATGCGGATAAGATAATTGCGCTTACAGACCATCCGAATGTCCATAATCTTTGCGGTAAGACATCAGTCAGGCAACTGGCAGCTCTCATTTCGAAGTCGAGATTATGCGTAAGTCCCTGTTCGGCTCCTGCCCATCTCGCTGCTGTTGCGGGTTGCCCCCATGTAGTGTTAGTAGGCGGGGGACACTTTGGAAGGTTTTGGCCTTATAGTAAACTGACAAGGATGGTTTACAAAGAAATGGATTGTTTCGGCTGTAACTGGAGGTGCAAGTATGGGAAAGATATTAAGTGCTTAAAGGATATTTCATTCGAGATGGTCGAAGAAGCCGTTCGGTCCTGTCTTGGCATAGACAGCAAACCTGCAGTTGGCCAGCCAGAAGAAGTGAGGTCGGATAACAGGGCATATCAATATCTTGTCTCCGCTATAGTATCCACTTACAATTCAGAAAAATTTATTCATGGTTGTCTCGAAGACCTGGAGCGTCAAACTATCGCAGACAAGCTTGAGATTATAGTTGTTAACAGCGGCTCAAAGCAAAATGAAGAGGCGGTAGTCAAAGAATTTCAGCAAAAACACGACAACATAAAATATATAAAGACACAACACCGCGAAACCATATATCAAGCCTGGAACCGAGCCATCAAAGCGGCATCAGGTAAATATATAGCAGTCGCAAATACCGATGACCGTAGAAGAAAAGATGCGATAGAAGTGATGGCAAATGTCCTTGAAGCTAACCGCGATATTGCGCTTGTATATGCGGACCAATATGAGACATCTAATGAAAACGAAACGTTTGAAAACATTACGGTCGGCAAAAAGAATATTTACCCTGACTTCGAGCAGGACGTATTTCTTGATCTTGGTTGGTGCAATATGGGTTCACAGCCGATGTGGCGAGCCGAGATTCATAAGGAGATAGGGGATTTTGACGGGAATTTTGAAATTGCGGGCGACTATGACTTTTTGCTTAGGGTTTGTGAAAAATATAGGTGTTTTCATGTTCCACAGGTGCTCGGTACGTTTTACCGTTCTGCCGGTAAGACAGTTAGTTGCAGTAATAGATTTAGACTTAGTGTAGTAGAAAATCCTCTCGCAAAGGCGCGGTCATTGGTTCGAAAAGGCATAAAATGTATTGAAAAGGAAGCTTATCATCTTGGGATTGAATATTTGCAGAAAAGTTTGCAATGCTGGCCGAGCAGGGAAGCTGTCGAACACATTCAAATAGTGGAAGAAAAAACAAGCCAAAGAACAGGTGCAAATACTGATATTAGATTTGATTATTTGTCGTCTGTGTGGGATTGGCCGAAGGAAATGTCAGCAGTGAGCAAAGCCAGAACTGTTGATAGAGAATTCAATGACGCAAATTCCTGCAAATATCTTTTAAGTGTAGTGATTGCAGGATGTAAGTCTGTTGAAGAAATTAAAAGCTGTCTTGAGCAATTAGCCGCACAGAATATTGCGGCTGGGATTGAAGCGCAACTTATTGTCGAACAAACGCCTCAATACTATGAAGTGCCTGAAAAGTATGAACATAAATTTGCGAATCTTGCATATGTTAAAATAGACCGGGGGGAGAATATTTGGAGTGGAGTCAACCGTGCACTTAAATCGTCTGCCGGCAGATTTGTGACCATACTGAAACCTGGTTACAAATACAGTTATAGCGGCTTCGAAAAAATGGTCAGAACACTTGAGCAAGACATTTCTGAAGCAGCCGTATATACGTCTGCCATAAGAAGTGGAGGGATTTGTGAAAACAATATAAAGCCGGAAGAATTATTTGATGAAGACTTCAACGCCGGTCGATTAATGTGGCGGCGTTGTTTGCATGAGAAATATGGCTGGTTTGATGAAAGCTTCTTTATAACAGCAGAATATGAATTTTGGTGTAGAGTGGCCCAGGACTATTGTTTTGCCCGTGCGTCGGATATTCTTGAAGACTGCCCCCGACAAGACATCGAATATGATTTAGACCTGGGTTTTGAAAACGGCCTGATAAAAAAAGTGTATCAATATGCAAAGCTATGCTCGATTCATGTTGACTCTGACGGGATTAGTAATCATGCGATTTTCTCAAGATGGTTCGAAGTAAATATTCTTAAGAAAAGAACATGGGAAAAGCTGCACAACAGAAAATATGACCCTATAAGAAATATTGAAGATAGACGAAGAAGCTCCATTTCGCCGTCACTTTCAATAATAATTGTAACTCATGACAGAGATAAGGCTTTGGCACAGAGCCTTGAGGCTTTGTCACAACAATCGGAAAGTAATTTTGAGGTTATAATAGTAAATAATGGTTCTTCTACGCTTGACGAGGCCGCGCACAACAATCTTGACGTATGCTGGATTGAGCTCGACAATAACTATGGTCCCTCTTTTGCCAGAAACGTGGGAGCGGCGCATAGCCGGGCGCAATATATCGCCTTTCTTGATGATGACGCCGTAGCGGATTGCGACTTTGTAAAGAACGTAATCCGTCACTTTGAGGCTGACAACATTATCAGTCTCAGAGGCAGGATATTATCACCGTGCGGCGGCTATGTGCCGGATATGTATGACCTTGGAGACGAAGCAATTCCTTATGCCGCAGATATGGAGGGTAATTGCGCGTTCAGGAAGGATGTATATGTTCAGGCGGGCGGTTTCAGCGAATGGCAGTTTCACGGTGAGGGTATCGATTTATCCTACAGAATATTCAAAAGTACCGGCGAAGATGTCGACTGCATGTTTTATTTCCCGGACGTAGTTATATATCATCAGCCTTACGGCAATCAACTCTATCGCCTCGAAAGAGTCGTAAGAGCCGATTTTATGGAAAAGTTGATGAAGGAAAAGAATCCGGGTATCGAAAGGTATCTTGATTACATGTTTAACTTTTATCCGGTCAACAGGAAAGATATCGAAAATAAACTTGGCAGGATGTTTAACAACGCCTCGTTCCTTCTGGATAAGAAGCCGGACCGGGCTCTGGAATGGGCAAAGATGGCCAGGAAGAATTTTCCCGATGCTCTCGGGCCTCGCTTTATCCTGGGTTCGGCTTATTTTAAGCTTGGAGATTTAGAAAAGGCCCGGGATGAGTTACATTCGTTATTTTTAGTGATTGAAGAAATACTTGCGCAAAAGACGGAGCAATCGCGTGATATATTAGCCGAGAAGAAGGAATCTATAGCCGATATGTTTTTGCAGACAGTATCACGGCTTAGCCAGTGTTGCTCACGGCTGGGCGATTACAATATGGTCAAATCGGTGTATGAGCGGGCTTTGCAGAACACTCAGGTCGGGATACCTTCCGGTCAGCGTAGTAGTATGAAAGCCTTGTTGCAGAAATTAAACTCTATGCCTCTATCGCAAATACCTGCTGTATCGCTGGAAGAATCAATAAGTGTTTCTCCAGCTATACCACAAAAGGAATATTTAGTTTCCGCTATTGTCTCGACATATAACGCGGAAGAGTTTATCCGCGGCTGTCTTGAAGACCTGGAGAATCAGACGATAGCCGACAGACTCGAGATTATCGTTGTTAACAGCGGCTCCCAACAGAATGAAGAGGCGATTGTAAGAGAATTTCAGGAGAAATACGATAATATAGTGTATATCAAGACCGAACAAAAAGAGGGTGTTTATTCGGCCTGGAATCGGGCAATAAAAGCTGCAAGAGGCAGGTTTCTAACTAATGCTAATACTGACGACCGGCATCGCAGGGATGCTCTTGAGATTTTGTCAAACGAGTTGATAAATAATCCTGAAATTGCCCTTGTGTACAGCGACCAAATATGTACGGAAACGCCCAACGCTACTTTTGAGAAACACCATGCAGTTGAAACTCATCCACAGCCGGATTACAGCCGTGAAAGACTACTTTTGGGTTGTTGTGTAGGTTCTCAGCCGATGTGGCGTGGCTCGCTGCATGAGGAATTAGGTTATTTCGATGAGACGCTGGATTGCGCGGCCGACTGGGATTTTTGGCTGCGTGCTTCTGAAAAATATAACTTCAAGCGCATTCCGGAATTTCTCGGGCTTTATTATTTCAACAGGGAAGGTATCGAGCACGGCAACATGTTTCACAGCTATTACGAGCGATACGTAGTGGGAAGGAGATACGGCACCGAATACATCTCTACGTTAAATACATATGAGACCAAAAGAAACTGGCTCGTCTCCGTGATTTTGCCTGCGTACAATGCGGAAGAGTATATAAGCCAGGCTATTGAATCTGTACTGATTCAGAACTACAGGCACTTCGAGCTGGTGATAATCAACGACGGTTCTACCGACAGAACGGAGCAAATAATCCACAGTTATAAAGATGAACACATAAGATACTTCAAACAAGCCAATCGAGGTCTGGCGGCAACGCATAATGCAGGCATCCGACAATCACGCGGCGAATTTTTGATAAAGGTCGATGCCGATGACTTTATCGCTGTTGATTTTATCGGCAGACATCTTAACGAGTTCTACAATCACCGGGATGCCGATTTAGTTTACTGTGATGATTATCTTGTTGAGGAAGATGGTAAACCCATTCGGATAATCGAACGGCCGGAATATGCCGACCGCAGGATTCTTATCCGGGATTTATTCCGTGCGGGATTTCCTGTTGTTCCCTTCAGAACGTGTATTCGAAAGCACGTATTCGATAAAATCGGTTTGTTCGATGAGACCCTTCGGATCGGCGAAGATTATGATATGATGAAGCGATTTGTAAAGGCGGGGCTGAAGGCCCAGCACTTAAAAGCTGCTTTGTATTACAGGCGGATGACTTCTGAGAGCCTGTCACGGCAATACAGTATAAATAAGGCGCGAGCTCATTTTGGGATTGTGAAAAGTTACGCCGAGACCTTCTCGCACGATGAGCTGTTTCCCGGGGTGAAGTGGGAGTTGATTCCATCTGTAATGAGGCAATTACATTTTAAATGTCTGGTTGCTATGAACTTTATTTCTCTGGGCCGGACCTATATTGAGACGAATCTGCCGAGTTATGCCAGGGCGGCACTGGAGAGCGCAGGTGAACAGCTCAGCAACTGTCTTGAAATCGACCCAGGCAACGACAGTGTAAAAAAACTTATAGACAGATGTCGACAGCTTGAAGAAAATCTGCCACAGGATGTTTTGATGAACATTTAGTACTCCGGCGGCGTATGTCGAATCTATGAATACAAAAGGTGTTATATGAAAGCATTGGTTACAGGCGGAGCGGGTTTTATCGGTTCGCACCTGGTGGAAAAACTGCTGCAGGCCGGTCACGAAGTGGCGGTTATAGATGACCTCAGTACGGGCAGTGAGAAAAATCTGCAATCAGTAAAAGATAATAAGCTCTTTAGTTTCGTACAGGACACTGTGCGTAACGCCCGGACAATGGATTCCCTTATAAAACAATGTGATGTTGTTTATCACCTTGCAGCGGCGGTTGGCGTGCAGCTCATCGTCGATGAGCCGGTGCGGACTATCGAAACAAATATTCACGGCTGTGAGGTCGTACTGGAAAATGCGAATAAATACGGGAAGAAAGTGTTGATAGCTTCCAGCAGTGAGGTTTACGGCAAGAGCGAGGCGATTCCGTTTTCAGAAGACGACGACGCAGTGTTTGGCAGCACACGATTTGCGCGATGGTCTTATGCGTGCAGCAAGGCTATAGACGAGTTCCTGGCGTTTGCTTATCGGGACCAGTTCGATCTTCCGGTGGTAGTTGTACGGATTTTCAACACCGTCGGTCCGAGACAGGTCGGCCAATACGGCATGGTGGTGCCGCGATTTGTGACCAGCGCACTCAAGAATGAACCCGTTCATATTTACGGTTCCGGAAAACAAAGCCGCTGCTTTGCACACGTAAGTGACGTGATTGGCGGATTTGTTGCTTTGATGGATTGCGATGAGGCTGCGGGTGGTGTTTATAACATAGGCTCGAATGAGGAGGTGACGATTGAAGCACTTGCCGAAAAGGTTATTGAATTAACCGGCAGCAGCAGTGAAAAAAAATATCTGTCTTATAAACAGGCTTACGGAAAGCCGTTCGATGATATGATGCGACGGGTGCCATGCCTCGACAAGATTAAGACGACAGCGGGTTATATACCCCAAATGTCACTGGAACAGACGCTGCGGAGTGTAATAGAAGATATAAAATCGAAGCTTTGACAGAAGTCCGGTAACTTTTAATGCCGGCGAATAGATACGGTAAGAAAAGGCATTATGACATTCGGTAGTTAAGACGGCTTCTGATATCGGCGAAATTAGCTGTATTGGAGGCATCTTTGGGAATTTCTATAAAAGTATAATTGCGGGAGACGGCAATGTCCACGATACAGCTTCCCGGGCTTGCGACGGGCATAGATACACAGGCGTTGATTGCACAGCTTATGGCGATTGAGCGGCGTACGGTGACGATGTATGAAACCCGCAAGGAGACCTGGGACGAAAAGAAAGATGCACTAAGTGATATTGAAAGCAAACTCAGCGCGCTGCGGACGACGGTAAGTGATTTGTCCGATGAGAACAAGCTTCGGGCCTATAACGTGGCCAGCAGTGATTCGGACATAATTACAGCAGAAGCTTCATATAATGCCTTCGAGGGCAATCATTCGATAGTTGTTAATCAATTGGCTGCCGCCGAGCGCTGGGTCCATACTGGCGGACTGGAATATGCTGAAGACTATGTCGGAGAGGGTACATTCATCTACTCATATAATCACGAGGAAGCGATTATTAGCACGACCGCAGAGACTACGCTAACTGATTTGGTGGGCCTGATAAACAACGACGCCAATAATCCGGGTGTAACGGCCGGTCTGCTTTATTATAACGATGCTTATCATCTTGTACTGAGCGGCAACGATGCCGGTACGGATTACGAGATTTCGGTTAATGCCAGCAGTACCGAGTCATGGCAGATGGACTGGGAGTTTATGGTGGATGGAAGTAATGCCACGCTCGGTACGAAGATTACTGAGCTTGACCAGTTCGACGGGACACTCGGAGCGTCGGACACGATTACCATTTCGGGCACAGACAAAAGCGGCAACCCCATCACAAATGTAGTATTAACCGTAACCGGGAATACACGAATCGAGCACCTGATAGGCGAGATAAACGACGCTTTTGACGGAATAGCGAAAGCATCGTTTGAAAACGGCAGGATTATTCTGACCGATGACACTTATGGTGCAAGTGATATATCAATTGACCTTGACTTTACAAGCAGCACGGCCACACTGACATTACCCACTGAAACAACGGACTGGGATATCACCGAAGGCGAGAGTACGTTTGCATCACTAACCGGTTTTGAAGAGGCCGACTTTACCGAAACACAGCAGGCGCAGGACAGCCAGATTAAGGTCGATGGCTGGCCGCCGGCAGCCGAGGACTGGATTACACGAAGCTCTAATACAATTGATGACGTTCTGTCCGGCGTGACGCTTCATTTGCATGATACTACGGATGAAAACGGTGAACAAATTACCCTGACCAGGGATGTGGCCTCGATAAAAGAAAAGATTAATAAGTTTGTCGAAGCTTATAACGAGGCCGTAACTTATATTAAGGAAAAGACCGGCTACAACGACGTGCTCAAAACAGCCGGTGTTCTTATGGGTGATTTTGTTGTCAGGACCATAAAAGAGCAGATAAGCTCGCCGCTGTATTCACGGACCAACGGTTTTGTCGAGGATTTAGACACTTTCCTTACGCCCGGCCATATTGGTTTTGAGCTTGACCGCGACGGGATGCTTTCATTTGACTCAGACGAGTTTGACGAGGCGATAGCCGAGGATTATCGGGGTGTTCTGTCCCTGCTCGGTGCGGACAAGAGCGGCAGCAGCGATAGTACCAACATCAAGTTCTACGGCGCCAGCAGCGATTATACAACCGCCGGCAGCTATCAGGTCAAGGTAGTCTATGATGGTTCAGGTAATCTGTCCGAAGCGTATTTCAAACTTTCAACCGAAAGTGACTCGGCGTATCGAGCGGCCACTATTGTAGATAATGTGATTGTCGGTAACAGTACGTTTGATGATAACGGTAATCCGGTTTACGGGGAGAACGGCCTTCAGGTAACCGCGCCGACTACGGGCACACCCGGCAGCACGATATACGCCGCGATACGGGTAAAGCAGGGTTTTACCGGCGCCATAGAAGATATGCTTGACGGGATGCTCAAGGCCACCACCGGTGCGATTCAAATCGACCAGGAACATGTAAGCGACCAGATAAAGATGCTGCAGGATAAGATTGATACCGAAGAGAAACGCCTTGAGGCAAGGGAGGAAAGGCTTATAGGTCGTTTTGCGCGGCTGGAGAAATCGCTCTTGCTGCTTCAGAGCCAAATGAGCTATCTGGGCCTGGGATAAAATCAGGCTGTAGTGGTTCAGGCTGTCTGAAGTAAAAATGAGGGCGTGAGCATTCGGCAGGCTGTCTTGTTCAATTCGTAGATTAAGTTATCCAGTTTTTGATTTGCGGAGGTGTTTTTTGCGCCAAAGAGCATAGCTTTCGTGAAAAACTCGGACATCTGCTGCTCGACAGCGGCATCAGGAGCATAGACTATAATATGGTCATAGAGTTTTTCTGCTTTGGTAAATAATTGTCGCAGAATGTGTGTTTTTGCAGACGCAAGACGTTTACCTGAGATAAGTGAGATGTTTTCAATACATGTTTTAACTGCGCTCGAATCGCAATTACCTGTTTCAAAGACCCGCTGAACGGCGGAGCGTTTCAGGTCGAAATCAATTATCAGGGTCTTAAGTCCCCTTGTCGCCAGACGTACGGCAACATTAACGGGAATTGTTACAGGAGCATATTGCGACCCGGATCCGGCCATAAGGAGTACTTTACCGGCGCCGGATTCGGCCAGCATATTTGTCATACAATCGTACGCAGCTTCATCATCGAAATCATTACAATCGAATAGAGGAGTGTCATCGGCTTTGTACTGTTGCGGTGCAGGACTCGTCGGCGGTCGTATATCGCTCGATAAAGGAGTTTGATAGTCGTCTCTTTGTACATGGGCTACTTCACGTGCAACGACCTTTATTCGCTGCTGAAACTGCTCTTCAGTCATACGGCTTCGCTGTGATGACATAAGGATTATTTTACATGTCAGATGAGAAACTGCGAAGACAACTAAAAAGGCCGGCAACTGAATGACTACGATGGCCCCTGTAGCGAAACTTATGAGAGTTTTGCCGGCAAGTACCGCTCCGAAGAGGCTCAGCATAATAACCGCTGATATCAGTACGCAGAGCCATAGGGCCAGACTGCCGAAGGAATGGATAGCGTAAAGAAATCCTTTTTCTTTTGCCGCCAGATTTTCCTGTTCGTTCTCAACAGTGGCAAAATTAAATTCGTCGCCGGGTTGTTCAACGGCGGCAACTTCATCAAGGTAGGTGTTACTGCTTAGCAGCAGCTTACTTGTTGATTTTGCAGTAAATATAAGTAGGGCAATTGATACTGCTGTAAAGGCAGCGGCGCTAAGCGATGTCGGCAGAGCGTCAATTACTATATTATTTAACCGTGCTGCGTGTGTAGTAATCAGGCCGGTATCTCTAATGATTAGAAGCTTTGCCGAGGCGATGGCTGTTGTCAGAAGTGACGTAACAGCGATAACCGCCAGAAGAGGTAAACCGGTCAGTTCGTCAGGTTTCCTGTTACGGAAACAGATGACTATGACTGACGCCGACAAGGCCAGGCTGAAAATCATGAGCAGGTCAACGAGGGCGGGGATTTTAGGGAAAAGCAGACCGGCAAGCAAAGAGATAGCACCTGCGAGAAAGAGCAGGTTATTTTGTCTGCTCAATCTTTTATAGTCGTTGACACCAACCTTATTGTTGTCAGATTTTGCCATTGATTTTTTATGCTCTGTTTCGTTTGAGTCTGTAAACCAGGGCGAGTATTTCAGCAACGGCGACATAAAGCTCCTGCGGTATAGGCTGACCCGGCTGGAGTGTATTGTAAATGGTCCTGGTCAGTTCTGGTCTTCGCAGTATCGGTACGCCGTAAGCACGTGCCACCTCGCGGATTTTTTCAGCCATGTGGTCAACACCCTTGGCCAGCAGCATAGGGCGATCCATCGTCTTGGATTCATAGCGGATGGCCACTGCGTAGTGGGTCGGATTGACGAGCACGACGCTTGCCTTGGGAACTTCCTGAACGATTCGCTTCAGGGCGGTTTCGAATTGGATTCTTCGGATTCTGGCTTTTATTTCCGGTGAGCCCTCGGTTTCCTTGCGTTCGTCTTTGACCTCCTGTTTGGTCATCTTGAGGTCCTCGATGTATTTCCATTTCTGCCAGGCCAGGTCTGCCAGCGCAACAACCAGAAGTGCAATGCAGACTCGAATCATCATCCCCAAAATCAATTGCGCCATTGCGACTAAGATTTGTGTTGACCATACCCACCGTAAAGCAGCCAGGTCTTCGATTTTGTTTCGTACATAGAACCAGACGACCACGCCGACAAACACAAGCTTGCATATTGAAAAGATGAGCTTGACAAATGATTTTGCGTTAAAGAGTTTGCCAAAACCAGCGGCGGGATTAATCGCGCTGAGCTTGAATTGAATTGCCTTTGCGCTGAAGTTAGGCCCAGAGACAAAAACGTTGCCTGCTATACCTGCTACAAGCAGTGCAGCAAGAATTGGGGCTGTTATCAATAGTACACCGGTGAGCTTTGTATTTACAAAACTCATAAAAGATTGTGTGCTGGTGAAGACGTCGTTGTTGGCTGAAAATCCCTGCCGCAGTTCTTTTGTGACCCAGTTCAGAAGGTTCGGCCCCATCAGGGCAACGGCGGTCACCATCACGACGAGCGTAACGAGAGAGCTGAACTCCATACTCTGCGGGACCTGGCCCTGCTCGCGGGCCTTTTGGATTCGCCGCGGTGTCGGCTGTTCTGATTTATCGGCAGCGGTTTCAGCCATTGTTATTCATAGAGATCGTTATACATTCATATAGGCAGCAGCTTGTTCATCCACTCGGCAAACTCGGAGACAAAACCATTGATAAACGGAATAAAAACCATCGTCATAATAAGCCCCAGACCGACCCGCATAGGCAGAGAGATGAACAGGATGTTCATTTCCGGCGCTACTCTTGCCAAGACTCCGAGTGCAACCAGCAGCAACAAAAAGGCGGCGAGCAGCGGAGCAGCCAATCTGAGGGCGGCGATGAGCATTGTCGAGCCGGACTCCATTACGCCTGCGGTCAGTATAGAGATGCTTGGCACGTTTCCGGCGGTGAAGACATCATAACTGCGAGAAATTGTCAGTATGAATAAATGATGGCCGTTGGCGGCGAGAAACATAATTATGAACAGCATCTCGAGCAGCATACTGAGCGGTTTTGCCCTTTCCCCGGTCATCGGGTCGACTATGTTGGCCAGTGCAAGACCCATCTGTCTTTCTATGATTCTTCCGTAAAGGCCGACCGCAGCAAAAACAAGGGCAAGGATTAATCCCAGGGCCAGGCCGTATGTAGCTTCCATCCCGAGGAGCAGCATTATCTGAAGCGGTGAATCTGACGCGACGCTTATCCGGGGAGATTTTACCATAAAAAAGAAAATAGTCAGCAGCAATACGGTAGCAGCCTTTATACGAACAGAGATAGTTTGCCAGCTGAATACAGGAACGACCAGGATCAGAGCTGAAACCCTCGTCAGGACCATCGCGAAAATGAGCAGTTTTTCGGTTACAGGGTCCATGGCTATTGTGCGATGTGTTCAATCTGACTGAAGACTTCGGTGGTGAATCGCAGGATAACGTCGAGCATCCAACCGCCCAGTATCAATAATACCATGCCCACAGCGAGCAGTTTTGGTACGATGGTCAGACTCATATCGCGTATGGATGTTACCGCCTGGAGGAGCGTTACAACCAGGCCGACAGTTATGCAGGTAAGAAGTATCGGAGCTGAGATAAGAAGAGCTGTTTCGAGAGTATGGCGGCCAAGATAAAGGGCGTAGTTGCTGTCCATATTGTTTTCTCCGAAAGAGTCTAATGGAAACTGAGGCTCAGGCTCCTTGCAATCAGGCCCCAGCCGTCAACCAGAATGAACAAGATGAGCTTGAGCGGCAATGAAATCATCATCGGCGGCAGCATCATCATACCGGCAGACAGGAGCACACCGGCGATGACCATATCAAGCAGCAAAAACGGAATAAACAACAGGCAGCCGATTTCAAAGGCTGTTCGGAATTCGCTGATGATAAAGGAAGGTACTACGATGTGCAGCGGTATGTCGGTTATACTTTGCGGCGGCTGAATATTGGAAATCCTGACAAACAGGGCAAGGTCGGCCTGTCTGGTCTGGTGAAGCATGAATTCCCTTATATGATTCGAAGCCGCCCTTGCCGCTGTACTGAAATCCATCTGGTCGTTTATGTAGGGCTCGATTGCATCTGTATTTATTTTTGAGAAGGTGGGAGCCATTGTAAAGAGCGTCAGGAAAAGGGCAAGACCGACAATGGCGATATTCGGCGGTATAGTTTGAGTAGTCAGTGCTCTGCGGATAAAACCAAGGACGATGATTATCCGCGTAAAGGAGGTCATCATAACCAGAAGGCTTGGAAGTATCGCCAGGCCTGCGAAGATGATTACGAGTTTGACGGGAGTTGACCAGTCCTTACCCTCAGTTTCAGTGGTAGCCGTCTTGTCGATAAGCGTCATCAAATCGGACATACTCGGCATCTGGTTTGATGTTGCCGATGCGGGAGCATTTTCCGCCGCCCGGCATAATCCCGTGAGCAGCAGAACCATCAAACACAATATTACTTTGAAGCGTCCGAGTGACATAGAGCTACTATTTTGGTTTATCCACTGCAGATGAATCGCCGATGTCGCTGTCGAGGTCGGCGATTCTGGTAATAGTAGTCGGCGTTGTTCCGATGATAATATTTTTGTCGCCGACCTTTATAAGATGCAGAGCTTTTCTTGAGCTCAGGTAAAGAGTTTCAACGAGCTTAATCTGACGATTAGGCAGATTTACAATTTTACCGCCGAGTTTTTTAGAGACATAATACGCGGCGGCGCCCAGAGCCAGTACGAGCAGGACAGCCAGCATCATCCTCCAGTATATTCCGCCTGTGTCGAACTGCCGGTTTGTCCCGAAGGCGAAGTTGGGGTCGCGTGCGAATAAGGAATCCGGCAGTGGAGCGGCTGGGTGCAAAGGCTCGTTCGGCGCAGCGGCAGCAAGGCTTGCCAGGGCCGCCAGGGAAAGGGCAACGATTTTTACTGTCTTTGCAGTCACGTTACGTGCGCACCTTCATTTTTAATTAAATAATGCAAACTACGTGCCCGAATCGCAGAATCGGCCATTTCGGTTGAAAAAAGGCATTTTTAGGGTTGCATTTGATTAGTCCAAAGCCGTTGTTGTCGAGAATCTATACAGAATTGCCTGAATGTGTTTTACCTGAGTACGGCGATAACGATTTGGCAGCCCTGCGGGATAGCGTTATTGTCACCGCTCCATATTCTGCCCGGACCTGCACCCCAGGAGTAAACGGCGGGGCGGTATTGTTCGGGGAAGGTTTCCGCGACGAAATCGGCGACTGTCTTTGCACGCAGCGCCGAAAGCGTCCATAGCTGTTTGTTGTCGGAACCTTCCTCTGCCAGTCCCAGCACGTAGAGTTGCGTCGGTTTTGGTTCAAGGTCACGATAGAGATTTTTGCATAGCTCACCGAGTGACTGCTTTGCAGAGGTATCTAATTCGGTACTTGCGGCGGCGAAGTGCACACAGAGCACGGGGAAATCGATTCGTTGGCCGGGTATCTGGCTGGGCATCGTCTTGGCCGCGTTGCGAAGCTGATTGAATAAGCGACGTGTTCTTTCTTCCCTGGCATCTAAGGTCCGTTTGTTCCGAGTGTCTTCAGGATTTCGAATCGGATGTTTTGTTTTGGGATTTGTAAATTCAATAGCCTGGTCCTTGCCGATAAGCATACCGAGGCCGAGTCCCTTGAGTGATTCTACAAAAGAGTCTCTTCCGGTATTGAACAGCTCGGGGTCCTGGGTAGTGGCCAGGCTCAGGAGCATTACGAAGAAGGTCAGCAGCAGGGTAACCATATCGCTGAAGGTTACAATGTAGCCGGGCACCTTCGGGCCGCTATCGCCGGATTGTGTTTTTTTTCTTCTCAATTACACAGGCTCCGTTGCAGGAGAACTATTTCGAGCAGCCGCTGCGGCTGGTTGTCTTTTTCGGTCAGGCTGAACAATTCGAAGGCCGTCTGGCCCACGGTGGACCCCGCCGAAACACTGAAGCGGTCTATATCCAAACCGTGCTGACTTGTCAGATGTTCGATGATTGCCCAGGCGCGTGCCATACTTAGTTCGGGGTCGTTTTGCTGCGGATTATTTTCGCTGATTACTATGTTTTCGGGCATGTCTTTAATAAAGCGGGCTAATGTCGAAAGTATTTCACGGCCTTGCTGTGACATTGCTGTGCCTTTTCCCCAGAAGACTTCATCCGACCTTATCAGAAAGACCTTGTGCTTTTTATAATCGTTTGTGTGTGTTTCGAGAAGTGCTCCTTCGGAGCCGTCTTCATAAGTAGCTTTTTCGCTGCCTTTTTCGATATCCTCGACGTAGCGGAGCTGTTCGATTTCAAGCAGCGATTCCTTGCTTGAGCGAATTCTTGAGTGAATTGTCGGAAAGGCGTCACAGTATATGACGCGTAGTTTTTTGAATACTCTCTCATCGAAGCTGGAGAAGGTCAGCAGTAGGACAAAGAACGTCAGCAGCAGCGTCATGCAGTCGCTGAATGTTACCATCCATTCCGGCGCACCCGGGTCTTCGTCTTGAGGAGGCTCTGGTCTTTCTCGCGCCATTAAACATTAGCCTTTACTTCTTCTCGTCTGCTTTGTGATACGAAGGCGTGCATTTTTTCTCTGACGGCCGTTGGATTTTCGCCCTGGGCAATTGCGCAGATTCCCTCGACTAACATTTCCTTGCTGGTGCTCTCAGCCTGGGAATATATACCGAGCTTTCCGGCCAGAGGTAAAAAGATGAGATTTGCGGCAAATGCCCCGTAAAAGGTTGTAAGCAGCGCAGTGGCCATACCGCCGCCAATCTGGTCCGGTGATGAAAGGTTTGTGAGCATTTGCACCAGGCCGATGAGCGTTCCAATCATACCAAAGGCTGGCGCGGCGGCGCCCATAAACTCGAGAATCTTTTTACCAGTCGCGTGCCGCGTTTTGAGATTATCAACTTCGAGGCTCAGGATATTACGAATGGCCTCGTCGTCCTGGCCGTCAACGAGCATCTGCAGACCTTTAACAAAGAACGGGTCGTTCAGTTTTGAGATTTCCTGTTCTAGAGCTAGTGCCCCGTCACGGCGGTTAATGGCGGCGAAGTTCACCATATTCTGAATCAGTTGTGACGACGGCGCTATTTTGCTGACGATGGTCTTTTTGATGACGGCAAATATCCCGAGGAACTGCGGAAGCGAAAAGTGAATCAGTGTTGCGCAGAGCATTCCTCCCATAGTGATAGCCAGTGAGGGCAGGTTGACAAAAATCTGCCAGCTGCCGCCGGAGCCGCCGATAATTGCCGTCATTATAACAAAAAAGCCAAGCAGTATTCCTATTATTGTCGCAATGTCCATGTTACTGTGCGACCTCCCTGATTCTTTTGAGCTCCCGGCTTAATACTGCAGCCAGTTTGGGTTCGGTATTGACCAGCTCAGCCAAAATTTTTGCCTTGGATCTGTCGTTCATGTAATAGAGGATTTTAACTACGTCATCCAGTCCTCCGGACTGCTCTGTATCGAGCTTACTCATATTGGTGAATATTTCTGCGGCACCACCGGCGTTCATCTTGTCATATGTAGCCGCGATACTCGTGAGATTCTGCTGTTCCGAGTTTTTGATTTCGATTCGGGTTTTAAGCATTCTTTCGTGTTCCTGCTTCAACGCTGCGACTGTCGAGGCCAGCTCGGTTCTCAGGTCCGTCAGCTCTTCAATATCCTTCTTCAGCTGGGCCTGGGCGATTCTGACCCTCTCCTCGGTGGAGCTGAGCTCGTTCATTCTCCTGTTGTAATCTCGGATTTTGTCACGAACATCGTAAATGAGTCCTTCGAGCTGTTTTTCCGTTAGTGACAGGTTCGTGTCTTTTGTGCCGAGTGCTTGTGTGATTTTGGCCTGCTCGTTTTCTTCGGCGGCCTTAACGGCTTGTTCCTTAGCCTGCTGCTCGGCGGCGATTTGGGCAGCTTTTTTGCTTCTCATAAAAGACAGACCAAAAGTCGCTGCGAAGCTGACCAAAGCTGCTGCCGCTGTTATGATTATGAACTTTTTACTCACCGGATTTCTCCTTACTTTTTCAAGGCGGCACACGTTTCATTGCTTCGGTCCAAAGTTATGCATTGTGTGTCAATCGGCCTGCGAAACGCATCGATGTGTGCTCGTCCATTTCCTTTTGTTCAAGTCTTTCCTGTTCGATGATAAATTTACGCTTGTCCTGTTCTCTCAGATTTTTAAGTGATTCTGTAAACCGCTTGATTTTTAGAAATTCAGCGGTTAGTCGTTTCTGGTCCATTTCGAGCTGTCGGATTTCATCCTCATACTTTCTTATCAGTTCATCATTTTTTCTCGTACTTTTAAGCAGCAGTTGCTGCCTGTCCAGCCTCTCAGCCGGGTTTTGTTTGGCCACGTTTTCTATCAGGTCCTGCAAAATCCTTTGTTGTGCAAGCATGTTTGCCCTTGCAATGGCGAGTTTTTGGGTTATCCTGAATAACTCGGCCTTTTTTGCCTGCTGTCTTTTCTGGTTAATCTCAAGAACTTTCTGCAGTCGCCAGACGAACTTTTTCATTTTACGTTAGCTTTCCTGTTTTGCATACTGAGCAGCTTATCCCAGGTGTCTGTAATTGCCGTCATTTGCTTTATTGTCTCTTCGAAAGGTGTTCTTCGCCTTACGGGTTGAATTAAAAATTCTCTTATCCTGTCTATAAGTGCAATGGCTCCGTCAATTCGATTATTACTTCCATGCGCAAAAGCGCCGATGTTAATCAGGTCTTCGGCGTCAATGTATGTGGCGTAGATTTCTCGCATTTTCTGTGCCGCGGCCTTGTGCTGTTCTGTTGTTACAGCCGGCATCAATCTGCTGACGCTTCCGAGTATGTCAACGGCGGGGAAGTATCCTTTCTCGGCGAGCTTGCGAGACAATACGATGTGCCCGTCAAGCAGGCTTCTGGCGCTGTCGGCGACAGGGTCGCTCAGGTCGTCGTTTTCGACAAGTACGGTCAGGATGCCGGTAATACTTCCACAGGGGCCTTTGCCGAGTCTTTCTATCAGGCGCGGCATTAGTGAAAAGACGCTCGGACAGTATCCTTTGGCGGCGGGCGGCTCGCCTGCTGCCAGGCCGATTTCACGCTGCGCCTGAGCAAAGCGCGTAAGTGAATCCATCATGAACAGGACGTCTCTGCCCTTGTCTCTGAAGTACTCAGCTATAGTTACAGCCATGAAAGCAGCCTTGACGCGTTGAATCGGCGGGGCATCGGAAGTAGCTACGATTACGACGCTTTTGGCCAGGCCTTGCGGTCCGAGGTCTTCTTCGAGAAACTCTCGAACCTCCCGGCCGCGCTCACCGATAAGGGCAACAACATTCACGGCGGCGTCGGAGCTGTTGGCGATGTCACCGAGCAGGACGCTTTTGCCGACACCGCTGCCGGAAAAGATTCCTATGCGCTGACCTCGTCCGCAGGTTAAGAGGCTGTCGATTGACCTTATACCAAGCGCCAAAGGCTCTTTAATTTTCATCCGGCTCATCGGGGGCGGACTTGAAGCGTCGAGAGACCTCTTTTCTGTTCCGGCAAGCGGCCCTTTGTTATCGATGGGTTCACCAAGACCATTGAGGGCCCGTCCGAGTATATTATCGCTGACGTGAATATAGCGGGGTGTTATTCGCGCGATTACCGAATCACCGGGTGATATACCTTCGATGTGTTCGAGAGGCAGTACGATAATTCTATTTTCTCTGAAACCAATTACTTCTGCGAGGACCCCTCGGCCGTCGCGCAGAGTTATTTCACACAGTTCACCGAGACCGAGCACGGGGCCGTTGGATTCGACTGTAAGGCCTGCAACTTTTGTCACGGTGCCCTTGCAGTTGTGCAGGTTAGTATCACGCAACGCATCACCGAGCCGGTCGAAGTCGATAGACAGAATTTGTGTATTTGTGGGCGACATCTCGTTTATCCTGCTTTCTTCAAAATCTCGCTGATTTTGTCCAGGTGTCCGTCAATAAACGATTCGACAATTCCTTTTGGTGTCTCGAGCAGACACTGGGCCGGAGCGATTGAAGCATCGGCGACAAATGTTGCGCCTTTGGCAAAGTCTTTTTCCGAAGATTTGGTGAGCTGCTCTATCTGGGCGTAGTCTTTGGGATTAAGTCGTATTACGATATCTTTCTGTGTCGGAGCATCGCCGAGGGCCTGCTTAATGACGTCCTGAATTTGATAGTCGTCCTGTTCGATTCTGTGTGCGAGTATCCTTCGTGATATTTCGACGGCCAGGTTTATAATATCATCCCTGTGCCGGCGGAAGAGCTCTGACTGCATGGCCGAAAGAGTTTCGACAATGCTTTTAAAATTGGAACACACCTCATCAAGTTCTGCTTTTTGGTTTTGTATTTGTTCGAGGCCCTGACCTTGTTGTGTCAGGGCCGCTGCGTCACCTTCGTTTGTGACGGCCGTCGCACTTTGGATCGGCCTATCGAGTTTTACAGTCGGTATCTGCTGCATAGGCCTATTCCTGTTCTATAAAGGCCAGTTCGCCGTTTTGGTTTTTGGACCGCAGGACGGTTACGATTTCATCACGGGCCTTTTGAATGTCTTCATTCGTAGGCGCCGACATCAGTGAAGCTTCTTCGTCGAGTGTCTGTGCTGCGCGTTCTGAGATATTCGACTTAATTTTATTTATGATTACATCATCCGCTTTGGTCAGAGCCAAAGCCAGTGACTTTGCTTCTATGTCACGGAGGATTTGCTGGAGTGAGCGGTCGGTGATAACCGTGATATCATCCCAGACAATCATCAGGTTTGCGACCTTTTCGGCGGCTTCGGCGTCCTTGTCTTTTATGGCGTTCAGTAATCCGTCGCGAAGCTCCCGGCTGAGATTCCTTAGTATTATGGCAACCTTTCTGAGCGATTCTTCGGGATGGAGCTGCTGCTGGGCGGGTCCTTTACCGGATTTGAGGCTCACAAGTTTCGCGCAGGCCATCTCGGCGATTCTTACCTTCGCTTCAGGAGTAATGCTCTCGCCTGTAGTCATCCTTGCGACGACGTTATGGCGTATGTTTTCTTCGAGCAACTTAAGGACGTCGGAGCTTTTCTTCGGCGTCAGTTCAGAGAGAATGACAGCCACGGCCTGCGGATGTTCACCTGTCAGTGCTGCCGAGATTGTTTGAGCGTTGGCCTGGCGAAGAGGAATGAACGGGTCCCGCTGCTGAAGCAGGCCTTTGATTTCATTCTGGATTTGCTCGGCTTTTTCGCCGCCGACGATATTGTTGAGCATTTCACGGAGGAAGTTTTTTATCTTGAATTTTTCTTTTACAGCCAGGCCGCTACAGAATTCCTTTGCGTATTCGAGACTTTCCTGTGTACTGGCATACCCGGCGGCATCGAGATAGGCGAGCTCGACCGCAAGTTCGCGTACGGTTTCAGGTTTGACGTCACGAAGCAGCTCCGATGCGGTAGCCGTGTCAAGACTCATCAGTAACATTGCGGCCTTTTGCTTGCGGGAAAGTATCATATCCTGCTACTCTCTTTCTTCGACCCAGCTTGCAAAGAGTTTCTTAACCTGTTGAGGATTGTTCTGTAATGCGGTTGCTATTTGTCGGCGCAGAACCACCGGCTCATTGGCTTCGGGTCCCGCCGGAAGCATTCCTGCACCGGTGAAACCTTCCGGAAGCTGGGCCTGCGGCAGCCCGGCGGCTGCTTTTTTACCTGCGCCGGCGAACATCTTGAATACTAAAAGAGCACACAGCGCCATGATGCCCAGCGAGCCATGCCGGGCAATTGCCATGTATCGAGGCCAGTTGGAAGGTTCCTCTTCAGCCATAGGTTCAATTGTCGGCCGATTGAATTTTGCAGGGACGACTTTGAGCGAATCGGTTTCTTTCAGGCCGAGAGCGTTCCTGATGACCTGTTCGACGTCTGCGACAGCCATTATGGGCTGTGCTGATGCTGCGGCGTTGGGGTCCGCGGTATCCGGTGTTAAATCGACAAAAGCTGCAACCGTGAGGGATTTTATCTCGCCGGGCAGTACGGTTTTCTGCTCGACTGTTTTTCCCACAACGTACTCAGTGACGATTGTTTCACCGGCTTTTTTGCCGGCTTCTGCGGCTTCTGCGTTTTCAGCCTGGACGGGGGTCGTTTCGGTTGTGCTTTCAATCTCCTCTTTGGTGGGGATGCCTTTAGGCTCGTATGATTCTGTAACGAGGTTCAGGCTGGTCATATCAATTTCTGCGCTTACTTTTACGGAGGCCCTGTCGGGGCCGAGGACCATAGCGAGCATGTCTTCGGCTTTTTTAGAGAGGTTTCGCTCGACGCGTTCACGGTAATCGGCGACGGTGGTTGCACCGTTGTCGAAGGCTGCATCGTTGCTGCGGGATAAAAGTCTGCCGTTGCTGTCGACGACGGTGACGTTTTCCGGCTTGAGATTTTCGACGGCGCCAGCGATCAGGTGAGTAATTGCCGCTATGCCGGCCTGGCTGATTTCGAATCCCGGCCGCATTCGCAGGGCCACCGAGGCGGTGGTTTGTCTCTCGGCTGCGGCGAAGATAGAATGTTCAGGACTTACGATGTGTATTCGTGCGTGCGCCACGCCGTCCATCATCTGTATACTCTTTGCCAGCTCCTCCTGTAACGCACGCTGCAGATTGATGTCCTGTATTTTGGGTGAGACGCCTATTTTTGCGTCGTCGAAAATCTTGTAGCCTTTTTGTGAGCCTTCGGGCAGGCCTTCTTTTGCCATAGCTAGTCGTAACTGATAGACCTGCTCTTTGGGGACATAGATACTGGTACCTCCGTTTTTGAGCTCGTAAGGTATGTCTTTTTCGGCGATTTTATCGACGATTTTGCTTGCCTCTTCTGGTATAAGCTGGTCGTAGAGCAGCCTCATGTCGGGCCTGCCGGCCCAGTGGACAAGCAAAACGACTGCACCGGCCATTGTGCCGATGATAGCGAGCAGCAGCGCCTTTTGAACGATACTGACGTTTCTCCAGATTGCAGCGATTTTTTGTATTAAGTCCATTGAACCGTCCGGTTAATTAAACAATGCTCTTATAAAATCAACGCCTGCATTACGTAAACCGCCGGTAAAACCGGGGGCTAAATATTTAGCCCGCCGTTTCACGGCGGGTTTTGTTTAAATGCCCATTTGCATTGTCTGCTTGTAAGCTTCTATAAGTTTATTCCTGACGCCGATGAGCAGCTTAAAGCTCATATCAGCCTTGGCTACCGCCGAGACGACGGAAGTAATATCGTCGTTTTTGCCGGTAAGCAGGTCCGCGATGCTCTGGTCGGCCTCTTTCTGCATGCCGTCAACATTGGAGATTTGCTGCTTTATGGTATCGACGGTTTTCCTGAACGCGGCTGTTTTGTCGTCGGTAACCGTGTTGACCGTTTGCGGCTGGGTTGCAGGATTGAGGGACGCGATGTTGGGGTTTAAGTTAATCATTATTTATTCCTCCATTAACGAAGCAGCTCCAGCGTACTTTCAACCATAGACTGATAGCGTTTCAGTACAGCTACGTTTGCCTGATATGCACGAGCGGCTACGGTCAGGTTCATCATTTCAATAGGAAGATGAACGTTGGGCATAGACACATAGCCGCTTTGGTCTGCCTGGGGGTGACCGGGGTCAAGGATTTTCTGGAAGTCAGTCATGTCCGTTACTATTTTTTGAATAGCGACACCGGTCACCGGGTCGTCGGATTGGGTCTTAAAGGAAGCCTCGAGCCTTCTGTACGGCTGGCCTTTGCCCGCGTCGGTTGTGCGGGCGTTGGCGACATTGGAGGATATGACCTCCATGCTCTTGGTGTGAGCGCGCATACCGGAAACGGCGATATCAACCGCGCCGAACGTATCAACCTTCATCTTGCGAATCCTTTCAGCGAAAAAGGTTTCTACTCATTTGTCAGGGAGTTTGTATTGCTGACTCCATCTGTTGATATTTTTTGTTAAGCAGCTTTACGTATAATTTGTGACGAAGTGAGTTCTCGACCATTCGGCCGACTTCACTTTCGAGTGAAACGTCGTTACCGTTTGATTTGACCGGTGTATTCATCGGGTTGAAGAACTCCGGTTCGAGCTGCTTAATATCTTCGGGATTGTCCGAGGCCAAAGCCTTTTCGAGCAACTGGGCGAACCTGACGTCGATTCTGCGGTAGCCGGGTGTTTCGAGATTGGCGACATTTGCAGCGATGGCTTGTTGCCGCAGTTGCTCACCACGTGCCCCAGCCTGTAGCAGTTCGGTTATCTCGGTCATTACAGACCTTTCCCCCCCCAGATATAAGAAGCCTTGTTTCAATTCGACAGTCGCCGACCTTTCAACATACTCGCCGCATCCGCGGAGCAAGCGGGGCGAGATGTATTCCTGCCCTTTGCAGGGTCAGCCTGCCGTACCGTAATAAGAGCAAAGGATATGCCAAATAAAGCCGCCGCCAGCTTAACCATGTCTAAACAGCGGTTTTGAACCTGTTAATGCAGTCTTTGTGTAAATAAGTTGATGAAGGCCGCATTTCGATGTACTTCGGTCGTCAGTAAACTATACACCCGGCGCTGGTTTTTTGACATCCTCGCATGAGCGAGGATACTGGAAATTGAGCGGTTCGAATCATTGGATTTAGGCAGATATTTCCTCAATTGAGGAAGAATCCTCCTGAAAGACGTGTAAATTGGAAATTGTCCAAAAAAATATATAAATTATTTGCACCTAACAGCTTGATATATACAGACTTAGCGACTGTTGTGGCTGGGCGTACAATTCCTGGCATACAGGTTGCTCATATTGGGGGTACTTATGGATGCAAGCGCGCTATCCAATTCGTTATTTGTCAACAATGCCACGGCGATGACGCAGCGATGTGAGGCTAAGCCTTCCGGGCCGAGGTCTCAGGAAAACAGCATTACCGGGCAAGTGGATACCTCCGAACCTCGCGAAGTTGACATTGTAAAACCAAATAAGACCAGCGAACCGCTCAAATTTAAGCGTGCTCTTGGCGAGCAGTCCGACAAGCAGACAGACGTCCAAAAGAACGGGCAAGGAACTGCTAAGTCCGATAATTCAACTGCAGATAATACCGCAAATTATGTTTTAGCGGCGGCAGGTGCAGTATCAACCGAGGTCGAGATGCTTGGGCAGCAGCTATTTGGTCTGGTTACGGAGCAGATGGATTCTTCGCAGATAAGTGCCGAGCAAAAGGCGTTTGCGTCGCAGGCTTATCACCAAAACAGTGAGCTTATGGCCAATCCGGGCAATGCCGCTGAGATGCTCAGTAATACCATAGAGAAAATGAGCGGCGATGAAAATATACTCGATATCACTACTACGACAGGCGATATGGCTGAACAGAAGCAGGAGCAAGTAACAGATGTGCTGCAAATGTCGTTTTCTGAAAGTGAAACGGCTGAGTTGCAACAGGCAATCAATGGCACAGATGCCGGCATCAAAGGCGACAACGAACAACAGGTTAACCAACAAGCTGCAGAGATTAACATAGACAGGGAAATTGAAAACGGCGAATCGCAACAGGCGAAAGTCAATACTACTGAGGTTTTCGACGGCCAGGTAATAGCTGATATGAAGACAGCACAGCCCGGCGATACCGCAGTGAACGATGCAAAGGCAGAACGCCTGACGGCGGAGAATGCTGAGCAAATGACAGAAGCCGTGGCGGGGCAGATTAAGAGTTCAACAGGCAAAGAGACATCGGAGAATGAAGATTGGACTCTTTTGAAACAAAACAACAGCGAGCCAAGATATATCGGAATTATCAATACTGATACAGACGATGTGGTCGAGAAGGTGTCTGATGTTTCAAAGACACTACAGCCGAATCAGGGTCTGTTTAACAAGGGGGTTTTTGACAAGGTCGGCGAGCAGTTGCAGGACTCTATTAGTAATTCAGTCAAGCAGGGTCAAAGCGAATTGACTGTCAGATTGAATCCGCCGGAATTAGGAAGGGTGATAATAAAGCTGCAGCAGGAAAATGGGCAGGTCACCGGGTCGCTTGAATTCAGCAAGGCTGAAACGAAGGCAGAAGCACAACAGCTTCTACCGCAATTAGTCAGAAATCTTCAGGATTCCGGCATAGCCGTCAAGAAGCTTGATGTTGTTCAGACCCAGATAGATAATTCCGGGCAACAGCAGTTCAGGGAGCACGTTGCCGGGGACGGCTTGGCCTATCAGCAACAGTTCGGTCAGGGCCAATCGGATAATTACGGCTTGGGTTACGACTGGACGTCTGCCGAACCTGCTTATACAGGGATTGAGTCGCTATCCGAATCTTACATCAGCGACCAGGCCGTAAACATACTGGTCTAATCCTTTAGATAATATCAATTCTATGGCACAATCGGGGGTTGGTATGTCGGTCCATTGTAACTTCTCGATGAGGTCCACATTCCGGGGTGAGTTGGGAAATCCGGTACCAAATCATCCGATATCACGTAGATTTCCTGCTTTTTCATCCACTCGGAGTGTCCGTCATAAAATCCGATAACGGCACCTTCGTTGTGACGATAAAATGTCGGGCCGTGTATATTTTTGGCTTTGTAGAAATCAATATTCTGTTGGCCGTATGCATCCCATCCCCTTCTGTAGTCGGCATAGCGCCATACGACCCACCAGTCGATGCCGTCAATAAAGCTGAGCTTTTCAGCGGGATTTTTTATGAGGTCGAACCTGTGCCCGATGCTGCCTTCAAATTTGAATGACGTGTTGTCCCAATCCGTAAGGTTATATCCATAGCTTGTCAAAACTCCCTCATCGTCTTTGTCTTCTTTGTAAAGGTTATCCGCATTCTTGCTTATCTTGTCGGACGGACAGAGGAATTCCTTGGGCAGAACGAATTCGCCGTCAGGCTCGTCTCTACCCTTGAAATCATCCATTTGGACATATTTTCTGAAGGATTGATTTCTCATCCACTGAATTACTTCAGTACCAGAGCTTGAGGGTCTTTCATAAACGATAGGAGTGTATGAACCGTCATATGTAGTTGCGTAAACTTCGTTTGCTTTGGTGAGGGTCCTGAGGTGATTGCCGCAGACTACCCGGTTGGCCAGTTCCCTGGCCTTACCGAGACTGGGTATAAGTATCGCCAGCAATAAAGCGATAATGGAGATTACTACAAGCAACTCAATTAATGTAAAAGCTCCGGTCTTCGCAGAAGCTATAGCAGGTAAGTTTGAGTTCTTCATGGTTTTTAATCCTTAAAAACCTGTATCGTTTTAGAGGTTTTTTATAGACATCACAAACAACGCATTAGCTTGCCCTGTACCTTACGGTTCAAGGCCTGTCCGCAGTCAACGATTCTATTGGAAAAGAACCGCTACTCGGACCGTTCCAGGAATTGTCAAGATTTTTAGATTTGCCATAGCTTTCCTCCCAATATTTCCTCAAAAAAACTTTGCCCCACACTATTTGTTACGAAAAATCCGGACTAAAGGTTCACTGTATTTTTGTTATTAAAGGGGTGTTTTCGAGATTGGAGTAAAAATAAAATTTGGCCGGCAGATATGTTGGTTACAGCAGGGTTTATTATACAAAGGTTGAGTTATTTATGGAGTCTTTCATCAGTGTCTGGGTGTTTAATATCCTTGTATAATTCTCTGTTCAGTATCGAAGCAAGCCGATAGCTTGAAAAGTAAAAAATAAAAAAGAGCCATCCTTTTGGGGATGGCTCTTGAAGTGTTTCTAAAACTCATTAATTCGTAAGTTAATTATTCAAGTCTTAGGCATCTCCTGTTACCAGTTAGGTGAACAACCTGCGCCACCTGCTGGGTCGTTACATAGTGCCCATTCCGATGCTAATGTGGCAAAGTCGAAGAGACTAATTATGCAATCCCCGTTTCTGTCAACGACAGTCCAGCTTGGCAGTCCTCCTCTTTCAATGGCTTCGGTACAAGTCTTCGCCTGGAAAGCCGCGTAATGAGCTAAGATGCGGTCTGGAGCCAAAATGCCCTCATAGATAGCAAACTCATCGACATGTCTGAATAGCACATTATAGGTATGACCCATATCATTTTCACCACCAACCAGGAGGTGAGACAACTCAGGGCCGAGTTTTGCGTCAGGGTCGTGAAAAACTTCACTACCCTTTATGCGACCATCTACATACAGTTGTACATTCATAGCACACGGATCATCCAGGTATTCTTCGTCATAAGCAACAACTAAATGATGCCATATCCTGTCGAGGTATGAGCTGACGCCTGGTTCCCAGGCAGCGGAGCCACAGAAAACACGTAAATTGCTGCCCTGATTGCTTACTCCCGGAGCGCGTGGCTCATTGGTCCAGGCACCTAACTGCTGGAAGAATATTGCAAATTGCGATTGCGAGGGCAATTTGTACCACATCTCAAATGTTATGTCGTTAGGGGCAAATGAATACTGGTCGCCATAGACCTGCCAGCCTATAGTCGTGTTTGGATCCATGGGCGGGGCGTTCGGACCTTTTGCCACTGCAGCACCATAGACGCCTGAACCATCTGTTCCGTCAAAATAGGCACTTTTCCCGATTCCACCCTTTTTGTCTCTGATACTTATCGCAGAGCCGTAACCTACCCAATTGTCGTTGCCGCTGGAATCCTGTGGGTAGTCATCTTCAAACCGCAGCCAAACGATAGGATTATCCGACGTCACTTCCTCGATATATGAGTTAGTATCCGGCAGCTCTTGTTCGGCGTAATTTGAATCAAAGGTAACGACAATATGGTGCCACTGTTCGTCGTTGATGTCACATGGAAGATTCACTTCATTTGTAGCATCACCACCAAATATCCCTAATGTGTTGGGGTCATTATTAGAACCTATCCCAAAACCTCAATTTTCGGGTTAATATGAGCCGATATATGGTTTATGGACATTACAAACGAACAATGGCAACGGATTGCAAAATTCATTCCGAAGTCCAAAGCACAGCCTGGAAAG
>Ga0315549_1000310_pt1 | contig 59177 bp, 61 predicted proteins | sample SalMarSW160200MG_FD_203101 | JGI IMG/M metagenome (GOLD analysis project Ga0315549, IMG submission 203101) | Salt marsh sediment microbial communities from the Plum Island Ecosystem LTER, Massachusetts, United States - Salt Marsh Sediment SW1601-200 ...
ATATGAGCCAGAGATATTTCCAGGTATGGTATATCGCCGTCCAGACCTCGGGGTGGTACTGCTGCTGTTCAATTCGGGAAGAATTGTATGTGCAGGGGCAAAAAAACCAGAGCAGGTTTTTAATGCAGTCAGCCAGATTAATAAAGAAATAGAGGGGAAAGGCCTGCTACATTGATATGACAGAACTATATGGCTGCAGAGCAGGACAACTTCACATGCAAATTTCTGGAAAGGAGAGATTTGAGAGTGTCTGTTCCGAGAACTGTTCCGGTAAACAAGGCAGTGATGAGTGAGAAAGAGATTGAGAGATACATCAATGCAACCAAGGACCAGCTGGAATACCTGGTAGCAATGCTGGAGATAGATGGGCTGCTGAGACCAACGGAGATGTGCATGCTTAAGATAAGCAACATAGACTTTGAGAGCCAGAAGCTCTACCTTGACGACACAAAAACAGGAGACAACTACATCATAATGAGCCCGCGGCTTATGAAGGCAATAAAGGGCTACCTGCCATACAGGTGCAAGCCAAGGAGAAAGGAAGATGAGGACAGGCTAATAATAATATCGAAGGGCAGCCATCAGGGATTCGCACCGCAGAACGGAAGGGGCGACTTTGTCTACAATACAACGAAGAGAATCGCAGCACGTGCCGGCTTTGAGCGCAGCATCTATCCATACCTGATAAAGCCATCCGTAATAACCAATGATCTGAACAACCGGGTGAATCCAAGAATCGTACAGCGAAAGGCAAGGCACAGAAGAATAGAGAGCACGTTGAGGTATGACCACAGCAGCGATGAGATGGTAAGGGAATACTTCCGCAAGTACACCGTTGACAATATAGACTCCTTGAAACCAGAAGAAAAAGTCAGGGCAATGCTTGACAGGATGCTGTCCGGAGAGATAGACAAGGAAACTTTTAAGACCAGCATAGATATTCTGATGCCACAGCACCACAGGGAAAAAGACATAGCATACAGCTAGTGGTAATACGAAACGGGCTAGTGGTCTAGGGGTTATGACGTTGCCTTTACGAGGCAAAGGTCGCCGGTTCGATTCCGGCCTAGCCCATTCAAGTAATTAGTCATCAACTGTAATGTTGGTTTTCATCTTTACCATACTATAAATATGTGTGTATTTGAATATTACCTAATTTTTTTCATAAGTTTGCCTCATCTCTTTACAGAATTGTCTGCAAGCTTCGTCTGCAGTTTTACTTCCGTTGGCATCGTAACGTAAACTAAAAGGCGATAAAAAGTTATAATACCCGTTATTGTAATGTCCTTTACCATCATCACTAAAATATACAAGATAGAGTAAATCATTACACAACATATGTTCGAAACGTTCAAAGAAGTTAAAATGGAAAAATTCATTTAAGTTAGTTTCACATAATTTATAAATCTCATTAACGGAATCTTCTATTAAATTTTTTATGCTATTGTCGCTAAAAATTCTATTAACATCTTGTTGAGAAAACATCTCTACATTTGTTAGTCGATTGAATAACAAATGAAAGAACCCTTTTAAAAAATCGCCGTTTGGCGGAAAATTATTTTCGTTCTCATTTTTCATCCAACAATCTTTAAACCAATCGAGTTTTCCAATTTTTATTGTGCATTTGGATGCTAACGTTATGGCTTTCCTAACTCGGGCATCTTTTTGAGTGTGGGGTAACCAGTGACTGGACATATCAAGTATATTATTATGAATATCCTTAAACTCACCAACAATATCAAATGCCTTTTGCTCAGTTTCATCAGAAAGAAAATCCATTTTTACCCTGATAACTAATTCATAATTTGTTGTACCGTCCTTGTAATGGCCGAAATTTAAATCTTTGAAATCTATACCTTCCTCGAATTCTTCGTAAAGTCTCTCTATCAGTGAAATAGACTCGCTAAGAATAAATTTTTCCACCTTTAACTCCATCATTTTAAATGCCATAAATTTAATAATATCCACCTGCTTTAAAAGATAATGGTGCCGTTAAAAGGCAGTAGCAAATAATTTTCACGTTAACTAACTCCTACACGTATTTCGAGCCTATTTCTCAATCAAACCTTACATCTTATAGCTTGGTATTAAACGGATAAAACAGCCATTTTCTTCCAAAATATACCTTAATGCTTTGCAAGCAGATGGCCATTCTTTCGGCCCCAGCTTCATTTATTATTTTTTTCATAGGTATGATATGAAAACAAGATTTAATTTAAATTCTTAATGGAATTAATGAGGACGACCAAAATTATACAAATTTGTTTTAATAAGGAATGGAGAAAGATATTTTCCAAGTATCTGCGTTTTGGTTTGCAGATCCCAGAGGTTATTTGCCGAACCGCCTCTCCCTGTTTAAGAATTCATTCATTATGTTATCAAGATCTCTTGGGGTGAAGTCTGGCCACAAAGTGTCCATGAAAAAGAGTTCTGCATACTCAATTTGGTAAAGCATGAACCCTGAAAGCCTCTTCCCACCACCTGTTCTAATCACAATGTCCAAGGGCTCGGGTATCATCAAAAACTTCTCGAAGACATTCGCATGCAGATTTGTTATCGCGGGGTTCTTCCTGAGCCATTTCGACGCCGCCGTCACAGCGTTGAGTATTTCTTCCTTACCCCCGTATCCGATGCATATGTTAAGCGTCCTGCCTTTATGGTTCTTTGTCTTTGAAACGATATCATGTGCCAGCTCCCTTATTTCCTGCGGCATTTCCCCCAATCTCGACCCGACGATGTTTACCTTTATTTTCCCCTTGGAAATTCCCGGATTACGCAGGAGGTCTTTTATCTTCCTTTTAAGCAGCCTGTAAACAAGCTCCCTATCTCCTTCAGGTCTTTGCAGATTCTCGGGTGACAATGCCCATATGGAGAGATTGCTCACTTCCGGGTGCTTCTCAAATACACACTTCACTATATTGTCTATGACCTCCCCGGACTGCCTACCATCGTAATCCTTAATTCCATTTATCCTCGCCCAGCGCCTGCTGCCGTCGGGTATTATACCGAGATGTATTCCCCTTTCTTTAACTTCCGATATCATAGTATATGCAGGAGCATTTACCTAAAATATATAAAATTGATTTGTAAAGGACTTTAACTCAATTCAAAAAATTTTTACAAATTGATTGAATGGCTTTTCCTTTTTAATCTCTCTTTTCTTATTCCTCCATTTTCACTTTACCTCAATCCTCACTTTCTCCGGTGGGCCCCATATCAGAATATCTATTCTTTGCCTTTCATTTTTTTCCATGCCCCTGATGGAGAAAGTTGCCTTCCTATCGTTAAACATTCCGCCTTCCGTCAGCCTTACCTTTTCCAGGTGGTATATTTTCCATCCTTTTATTATGCACGGGGAAAAATCAGCCTCGACGGTTGCCTTAGCTCCGTTTTTATTTTCATCGTAAACAAATATTACAAAAACCCTGCTTTCCTCATTGTACTTCCAGTCCGGAAGTTCATGCGGGTGATTAGACCCGGCAGCCGCCATCTCCCCTCCGCTGAAACAGTATTCGAATACCTGTATCTGTGCCATACCCCGTGAGATAGAAAAACTTTAAATATCTATGTTTGCTTAACCAAACAAGGTTTGATGGATAAAACATGGTAGAGTCAAAATATTTGAAGGAGGCATACAGGGCATATGAAAAAGGCATACCTGTTGTAGGGCCAACTTATATTGGAAAAACCATCGGTGTGAATAAAACAACGGCATACCAGGCCCTTCAGAAACTTGTGAAGAGGAACTATGGCATATATCTGAAGAATAAAGGTTTCGTTATAGGCGAGCAAGGAAGGAAAATCGCAAAAAAACTTATGCGGCGGCACCGCCTGATCGAATGCCTGATTGTTGACACGTTTGGTTTGTCTCCATGCGAAGCATGCAGGGAGGCGGGCAACATAGATGCTTTTGTCGGGGAGAAAATGAGTGCTGCCCTTGAAAAGAAATATGACGGTCGCCGTTTATGCCCCTGCGGAAATGAAATACCAGAGGTGGAACGATGAAACATCCGGGCGTTATAGTGGCGGTTATGATGACGGTGTTGATTTTTGTTCCATCCTTCTCGGCAGGCATGGCCAATGACGGAGAGAAAATAAAAGTGTTAGTATCCGTATCCGATTTTCTGCCCCTTGTAGAGACCGTCGGCGGTTCATTTGTAGAGGTGAATTCGATACTGTCCCCGGGGAGCGACCCCCATAGCTTCTATATAACGCAGGATACGATAAAGGATATCGAAAATGCAGATTTGATAGTTCTTGCAAATTCCCATCTCCTTTCGTATGAGGACAATATAAGGAAGGGCAATCCCGAAAAGCGATATCTCGATTTTGACGACTACAATGTCACTCTCGACGCTTTTCCCGGCTATGATGCCAATCCCCACGGATACTGGCTTAAATTTGGCAATGCCCTTGCAATCGCCGAAAAAATAAAGGATGATCTTTCAAATCTTTGCCCCGAAGAGCAGGAATACTTCAATTCATCCTTTGCTCGGTTAAAACTGGAGATTACAGGAGCGGAAAGGGATATTCATGAAATAGGAGTTGAGCAGGGCGTTTACGGTATGAAAATCGTTGCAGCTGTGCCTGGTGTGTGTTACATAATCGGGAATACAGGGATGTATGTGGGGGCCGTTATCATGGCCGAGGGCTTGGGATTTGCAAGCGGCAGGGAAATCGGGGATATAGAGAATAAACTGGAAAGCGGCGAATACAGTGGAATTGCGGTGCCCGAATTCATGAGGGAAGCAAAGGCGGGAGAATTAGCAAGGCAGATTGCCGAGGACACAGGTACAGAGGTGGTGTATGTGAAATTTTCAATGGCAGGCAGTGGTGATTCATACGTGAACGACTGTTACCACAATGCCATGGAACTTACGAGCCTTGCTCATGAGAGTAATGCAACCCAAGAAACCTGCAACACATATCTCATTCCTGTTATTATATCTCTGCTTTTATTCATCGTTTTGCAACTTTTTGTCATATACAGGCTTTACAGGAGGTATGAAAAATGAGCGTGATAGAAGCAAATGGGATATATTTTTCCTATGGTACGGGGGAGGCCTTGGCGGGTGTGACTTTCAATGCAGAGGAGGGTGAGTTTGTGGCGGTGATGGGGCCCAATGCTTCCGGCAAAAGCACCCTCATGAAGATCATACTGGGTTTGCTTAACCCTAAAAAGGGCACCGTAAAAATTTTCGGAATGGGTCCAGTTCTGGAAAAGGAAAGAGTGCAGCAGCGCATCGGATACATGCCCCAGAGAGAAAGCATAGCAAAAAAAATTCCCATAGAGGTGAAGGATGTTGTATTGATGGGACTGACAGCCAAAAAAAAGAGACTGGATTTTTTGGGCGGAAAAGACATATCCGTTGCAAAGGAATCACTGGAAAGCGTTGATCTTCTTCACCTGTGGAACAAGAAATTCAGCGAGTTGAGCGGGGGGCAGCAGCAGCGTGTCATGTTTGCAAGGGCGCTTGCCGTCCGGCCTGAAATCCTGATTCTTGACGAGCCATTCAACGGCGTTGACATACCTAGCAGGAATAAAATCCTGGAGTCCCTGGGCAGCAGGAAGATGACCACCATTATAGTCGTCCACAATATAAATCCCATCGTACATTACATAGACAAAGTGCTGCTTTTGAATAAAAAGGCAATTGCTTTTGGTACCCCGAAAGAAGTTCTTACAACAGAAAATTTAATGGAGGCGTACGGTGCTTCAATCCAAATTGTCGAATGTGAAGAAGGTTATTGTCACCCGCTGCTTGGTGATACCCATGGTTGATGCAATCTCTTTGAGCCCTTATATCATCAGGGCAATCATAGCAATATTCCTTCTTGCCGTCAATGCTGCCATAGCTGGTTCTTTCACGGTATTCAAAGATGTTTCCTTCCTGGTGGCAGGCGCCGCCCACGCCGCATTGGCAGGTGCAGCCTTTGCCATAATCCTGGAAGTATACGGCATACTGTCTTTCAATCCCATTATCGGAGGCATCATATTTGCGGCCCTGACCGCTCTTGCTGCAGGTTATGCATCACGGAAAGGAAATAAGGAACAGGTGAACACGGCGATAGGGATATCCTTTGCCATGTCGATGTCGCTTGCCGTTCTTTTCATCTCGCTCATAAGGGAACAGGCTGCAAGAGTCTGGGGGCTTCTGTTCGGCGATTTGCTTCTCCTGACAAACCAGGATATTGCCTTGATGGCCGTGATAACTATCGTGGTAATCATCTTCGCCGTCGTATTCTACCGGGAATTCCTGTTCGTGTCGTTTGACATGGAGGGGGCCATGGCCTACGGGATAAAAGCCCAGCGTTTCAATTATCTAATATTGCTATTGATAGCGGTATCTGTCGTTGTCATACTCAAGGGAGTGGGTGCCATACTTGTCTTTGCCATGCTGGTGGCCCCAGCCGCAGCGGCAAACGAAGTCGCAGGCGGTATTACTCGTATACTGTTCATATCATTCATTTTTGCCCTTCTCGGCGGGCTGATGGGCATACTGGTTTCGTTCTTTTTCCCCGTTTCGCCCGGGGCGGTGGCGGCCTTAATAGCAACCTCTCTATATTTTATCATAATCATTATCAAAAGATAAGATATGTGCTGGAGATTTATCATATACAATATTCCCCGGGAATCTTGGGGAAAAGCGTTGCTTCCCTCAAATCCTCCAGTCTGCATATGAATCTCACAAGTCTCTCAAGCCCGATGCCAAATCCTGCAGAAGGGTGTATTCCTCTTTTCACGATTTCGAGATATGGCAAATAGACAGAGAAATCCACTTCATTTGCTTCTATCCTATCCTTAACTTTGCCATACTCATATTCCCTCTCGCCACCGGAAAGTCCTTCTCCATATCCTTCAGGATATATCATGTCCATATCTTTCAGAATCCCGGGTCTGTGTTCGGACTCCTTATCATAAAACTCTCTTTCCTGTATCGGAAAATCAACAATCCAGAACGGCTCCTTCGCTCCATTTGATAGGGTTGCTTCGAACTCTTTTCCATATATTTTATATGCCTGCCCAAACTGTATTCTCTTAAACGGTCTGGATGGCACTCTCAACTCTCTTCCAAGCTTTGATAATTCTTCCCTGCAGGTTTTTTTAATATTCCGGAATACATGAACCAGCAGCCTTTCGGCCAGTTCCATTACTTCCTCACGCGATGCATGCCTCATCTCCAAATCCAGCTGGGTGAACTCGAAGAGGTGTTTTCCCGTTTCCTTTTTTTCTGCTGTCTCAAGTCTTACATTAGGGGAAAACGAAAAAATTTTTTCGAATGAAAGCAAAGCCATCTGTTTATGTAAAAGCATACTTTTTGTCAGGGTATATGAATGACCATAGTAGGTAATTTTTCCGTTCAGTGTTTCATGGCGAAGAGGGTCGGTAATGGGCGAAAGTATTACCGGAGAAATTTCAACAAATCCTTCACCCCTCAAAAAATCTGCCATTGCCTTTCTTATACTGCTTTTTATTTTTATCACATTTGTAAGTTCGCCGGAAAATAATCTGTTGTAGCACTCGTCGGCAGCTTTTTTAGCCAACATCTCCTGAGAAAGTTCCAATTCCATATTGAAACATTTTACAGATATATTTAAACATTATGCCAAATTTTATGGCAAAATAACGAAATTTAGGCAAATTTTAAATATCTTTCCGTCATTTTGTTTTCATGATGGATAACAAGGATAGAATAATTATCAAAGAGCTGAAAAGGGATGCCAGCCAATCCATAACGAAACTTTCGAAGAAAACCGGTCTCCCGAGAACAACAGTTGGCGAGAGAATTCATAGGATGGTTGCCAATCAAATCATAAAAAAGTTTACGGTAATGCTTGATTACGAAAAGGTCGGCTTGCCCGTAACGGCATTTATCCTTATTTCCTTTTTGCCAAACCCAGAAGTTTCCCAGAGGCAACTGGCAAAAAGAATTTCAAAAATGGAAAACGTATCGGACGTATACATAGTTTCAGGTGAATGGGATTTGATATTGAAGGTGAGGGGAAAAAGCATGGATGGAATAGGACAGCTTATCGTAGACCAATTAAGGGGCATAAAGGGAGTGGGTAGGACGGTGACATGTACCTGCTTTACCACGGTAACCGAAAATATTTAGAATACAATGGGGATAAACGGTCAATAGCCCCGTGGTGTAGTGGTTATCATAAGGGACTCTGGATCCCTTGACACCAGTTCGAATCTGGTCGGGGCTGTATATTTTTTGTATTATTTTTTTATAGGGGGTGAGGATTAAAAACTCTAAATGGGTCATCACGGGAAAAATCTCATGAAGTTAAATGGTTTATTGATGCTATGAATAGAAAGATTGAAGGAGCAAGAGGAAGGCAGCAATTGAATTAAAAGTGAGCGATGAGCAAGTGCCCAATATAACTAATTTAAGTGCTCTCTATTTTTTCTTTTGTTTTTTAATAATGTCAGCTAATACTTTTAATTTTTTATCAATCTTTTCAATATCTGAATTCTCGACTATTGTTTTTCTCTTAAGTTTTTTAAGTGTTTTTTGGGAAAGAGATAGTAAACCCAAGTATTCATTAATTAAGTTTAACATGTCTTCTGTGCGAAATTCGCAAATCCAATTTTTGCCATTAACTAAAGATGTGCTCTGTGAGTAAACAGCGTCTTCGGGACCGACGTTATAACCTACTTCAAAATTGAAAAGCTTATTAGGCGCTGAAAAAACAAGTTTATTTCTGTATATTTTATATCCGATCTTAGCATAAATTCTCTTCAGGATATCTGAATTTTTTGAATTACATTTTGTTATTTTTGATATTTCGTCAACAAAACTTGCAGTATTTGATACTAAGTTCATAATAGCTCTAAAAATAACGTCACCATAAGTTGATTTTACAGCCAATAAAAAATCATTAATTTTTATTTGAGTTAAATTATCTCCCCCAAGGTGATCTTCGCATAATGAAAAAAATTCCTGCAGCTTTCCCTCTTTAGAAAACAATTCAAAAAGGCATTTATAGTCTTTTTTTATTTGTTCTTTTTCTTTTTTACTTCCTGAAACTTTTTTTTGTACCATACTATCGTTCCTCCTATTTTACCTCACATTTCCTTTATAAGTACCCCACAGCTTGGCCAACTGAAATACTTTGAGGGACTACACGTAAAGCCTTATGTTCATCAATAGTTTCCTGCCCCGTAGGGAACTCAATATCTTTAACTACAGCTGAATAAGGGTTTTTATATCTACTAGCAGCAACCAAACTGTTAACACCCCTTGATAATGGGGGAAAGGACTTCCACATGTCTATTATTGCGAGATTTTTTATTGCTTTAGTATCTATTATTTCTGGCTCAGGTTCTATGCCTAATTCTCTCTCTATTTCCTCTAACTCTTTTAATCTCCCCATGGATGGAAGCAGAAGTATCCTAGGGGTACCAGCGGGGGTTTTTACAGTCATTGTTTCTATACCACTTTCCTTCAATTTATTCATTGAATTATATATGGAAGAAAACTCTTCGATTAAATCCTTCGCTGTGTTAAAATGTATTCCCAACATATCTTTTAATTGGGATGGGCCAATAATAGATAATTCTTCATTTTTTATGATACTTTCTACTAAAGATTCGATGATTTCAGTAAATTTATCTATCATCACATTTTTTTTCATATTATCCACCGCATTCTTTTATTCAGTATACTGAAATATGTTTCACTAATTTATACTTTTCTATCTTTTTTATTTCATCATTTAAATGTATACCATATCATTTCAATTTTTGATCCAGAGGCATCTTCCTCATATGTTGAAAAACCTGTTAGAATATCCTTGTCTAGAAAATATCTTATGCACTCTATGGCAATAATTTCTACTACAATAAACTCTTTCGTTCTTTTCTCTATCTCTCCCCACTTTTGTATATACTGGCTTCTAATTAATTCTTCGATATACTGGGCGGCTGAATTTATTGCATTTATATAAGTCTCCTTATTGTTACCAACACACCATCCTTGAATAAGTCCAGCAATCTTATACTTTAATACTGAATGTGAATGTTTTTCTGACCTTGATAAATTAGATTCTAAATATTTTAATAGGTTTTTATCTTTTGCTATTTTCTTCAAATTCGGGCATTTTTTGCATAAGGGTTTGTATATATTTTTTTCCCTAAGCATATTGAGTTTATCAATATTAAACTATCCGTAATTCCGAGCAATAAGTAAAATGAGTGCACCCAAAATCATAACCATTAGGTATACGTATGTTAGGGGGATTATACCGCCCAAGCGCTCCGTCACAATCCCAACGATTGCTATATTGCACAAAGCTATACCCACCATCAACAAAAATTTATATTTTTTGCTTCTCTCTACAATTTCATCGCCTGAGGGAATTTTATACTTAGACTTCAATTTAATCCCATACTGAACCGATGAATGTAATTTAAAGTTTGCCTTAGCAAATAAAAGAATGTAATAAAGCCACAGATGAATACTACATTTTTGAATTATTCTAATATTATGTCCAGTAAACACTATGCTGAATTTTTCTGATGATTTTTTTTGCGTCTATGGTGATGAACCTTCCTGTACTTTATCCCATAACTTTTATAACGGGGCTGGAGATAAATATGCAATAGGTGACATTACATGGCTTCCAACGAAAAATCCAGCGATTTTATCCGGGGCATTATAAATAATGATATATGTACTGATAAGTATGGTGGCAGGGTTCATACCCGTTTTCCGCCCGAGCCTAACGGTTACCTGCATATTGGGCATGCCAAATCCATCTGCCTAAACTTCGGGATTGCCGGGGAGTACGGTGGCAAGTGCAACCTTCGATTTGACGACACCAATCCTGCCAAGGAGGAAGAGAAATACGTGAAATCGGTCATCGAGGACATCAGGTGGCTCGGGTTCGACTGGGAGGACCGCCTCTTCTTTGCATCAGACTATTTTGATAAAATGTATGAGTATGCGGTCCAGCTGGTGAAGGCAGGCAGTGCTTACGTGGATGATATGGCGGCGGGGGATATAAGGGCGTATCGCGGCACTTTGACAAAGCCGGGCAGAGAAAGTCCATACCGCAACCGTTCCGTTGAGGAGAACTTTAATCTCTTGGAGCGTATGATGGCAGGGGAATTTGGAAACGGTGAGAGAGTACTTCGTGCCAAAATCGACATGGCTCATCCGAACATGAACATGCGCGACCCTGTAATCTATAGGATTCTCCATACTTCCCACCACCGCACGGGCGACAAATGGTGTATCTACCCGACATACGACTGGGCCCACGGTCTGGAGGATTCAATAGAAGGTATAACCCATTCCGTCTGCACTCTGGAGTTCGAGAACCATCGCCCCCTGTATGACTGGTTTCTTGACCAGCTCGGCATCCATCACCCGCAGCAAATCGAATTCGCCCGTCTCAATCTCACTTATACGGTTATGAGCAAGCGCATGCTTCGGGAGCTGGTGGAAGAAGGGTATGTCAGCGGGTGGGACGACCCCCGCCTGCCCACTATCAGGGGAATGAAGCGCCGGGGATACCCGCCTGCCGCCATCAGGAATTTCTGCAGGGAAATCGGGGTGTCCAAGACAAACAGTACGATACCCATCGAGCATCTGGAGCATTGCGTGCGAGAGGAACTGAACAAAACAGCCCCGCGGTTTATGGGCGTTCTTCATCCCCTGAAAATGGTCATAGAAAATTATCCCGAGAATGAGGTGGAGGAGATGGTCATTGATAACAATCCGGAAGACCCCGGTATGGGAACGCGCAAAATCCCGTTCTCCCGCACACTGTATATCGAGCAGGAAGACTTCATGGAGAACCCGCCGAAAAAATTCTACCGTCTTGCCCCGGGACGTGAGATCCGTCTCAAAAATGCATACTTCGTTACCTGCACGGATTTCATCAAGGAGGGGGGCAAAGTGGTTGAGCTCAGGTGTACCGTTGACCCTGCGACGAGGGGTGGTGATGCCCCGGACGGACGGAGGGCGAAAACGACACTTCACTGGGTATCCGCTGCGAATACTGTCGATGCCAAAGTCCATCTTTATGATAGGTTGTTCACGGTTGAGGACCCGGCGGGGCAGAAGGACGCGGACTTCAAGGATTTTCTGAGTCAGGAGTCCCTTAAAGTGCTGGCTTCATGCAAGGTTGAACCGGCAGTGAAAAACCTGAAGCCGTTCGAGCATTTCCAGCTGTTGCGCATGGGCTACTTCTGCATAGACCCGGACACGACTGATGATAAGATTGTTCTCAACCGGACCGTTGGGCTGCGTGATACATGGGCTAAAATACGGAAACAGCAGAAGTAATAAATGGTAAAAGGATTGTCCGGTGGTGGGAAGTCATCTGTTTGTAATTTTGATTTCACTGGTTCATCAATCGTTTGAATCTATTGGCACCATGTTTCAGCTTCAAAACTCAACGTTGGCATATCACTCACTCGTGAATCTCTCCTGTATTTACTGTGTTCTCAACCACCTTTTTTATTCGCTGCACCGCTTTTTGTGAATTCTCCAACAGTACTTTCGTGTCTTCGGGCACATTCTTCATTGCAAGGTCAAGATTTCCCTCTGCTATGCAAATTGGATTGAAGAAGTAGTGGGCGGTATCCTGTTTGAATCGCATCTCTTTTTTCAGGGCATCGCTCTTTTCGTCGCTCGAAATGCTCACCAGCAGGGACACAATGAAAAATAGTATTGCTTCTATAACGGCCGAAAAAACATCTTTTGCATCGCTTGGATATATGATGGCAGTTGAAATTAAAAGTACGCCCAGAAAAGCTGATATAGCAACCCCTTTCTTTCCCCACCAGAATGTCGAAATTACAATGGGCAGATAGAAGAAATGTATGTAGAATTCATATTCTTTAAGATGTGCCCGAAAAACGGATACAAGCAGGACTGAAAAAGATATGAGAAAAATAATTATCAGTATCTCTATTATTTTTTCCAGGATTTTGCCATCCCTGGGCAATTCTTCTTTACCGTATCCCATGGCTCTCCCAGTTTATAAAATCCCTCCATTTATTTAAACCAATCTATTTTTTTTAAGCCAATGCGAAATAGGTAGGTCTAGGGGTTGAGCATCCCGGGTATCAACTTCCTGCTGCATATCGAGGTAAACCATACATTGATTTTTTCAAGAATTTGCCAGATATCCAGGGAGAATGCTTTCAGCATTATCACTTTTCATTAGGCATTATTCTGTGAAGGGAATCAATCAGGAAGTCCTTCCTATTTTCCGTATCCTGCCTTTTCTCCCAGTTCATCCTCTATGCGCATCAGTCGGTTATATTTCTCCGTCCGTTCCGCCCTGCACGGTGCCCCTGATTTCATCTGTCCCGTGCCCAGCGCGACCGTCAGGTCAGAAATAAAGGAATCGCATGTGTCCCCAGAGCGGTGGGAGACCAGGATATCATAATTGTTTTTGAGGCAGTGGCGGGCAACTTCTATACTCTCCGTCAGCGTTCCTATCTGGTTTGGCTTCAGGAGGAGAGCGTTGCATGCATGTCTTTCAATCCCTTCTTCAAGTAACTTTTTGTTCGTCACGAAAATGTCGTCGCCCACAATTTGCACTTTATTCCCCAGCCTTTCAGTTATTGCAACGAATCCTTCCCAGTCGTCCTCAGCAAAGGGATCTTCCATTAGAATAATGGGATATTTTCCCTCTATTTCTTCATAAAAATTCAGAAGCTCCTCAGTCGAAAGCTTTTTTTGCATGTGATAAAAGCCGTTTTTATAAAAACTCGTTGCCGCTGAATCCATTGCAAGCTTTATCTTTTCAGTATAGCCGTTCTCCTCTATTGCATCAAGAATAAGCTCGAATGCCTCCTCGGAACTTTTCAATGGGGGGGCAAACCCTCCTTCATCCCCGACATTTATGCCGTTTTTTCCATAGCGACTTTTTATCAGACCTTTCATTGTTTGGTATACCTCGGAGCACATCTGCACTGCCTCCCTGAAGCTCGAAGCTCCAACTGGTGCAATCATGTGCTCCTGTATCTCAAGCTCATTTCCTGCGTGTTCCCCGCCGTTGATAACATTCATGAAAGGCACGGGTAGCGTATTTTCATTCCCAAGATATTTATAAAGCGGTTTTTTGAGGGCGGCGGCGGCGGCCCTGGCACATGCCAGCGAAACGGCAAGTATCGCATTTGCCCCCAGAGCGGATTTGTTTTCAGTCCCGTCGTTTTCAATCATTTTTCTGTCGATGGCTTGCTGTTCCCTCACATCCATGCCTTTTACCGCAGGAGCGATCATGCTGTTAACATTATTTACGGCATTGTTTACACCTTTTCCGTGAAATGATTTTCCGCCGTCTCTCAATTCAACAGCCTCTCTCTTTCCCTTTGATGCGCCTGAAGGAACAATGGCTTTGCCCACAACAGTATGGTCGTCAGCAAAAACCTCCGCCTCCACAGTCGGATTACCCCTTGAATCAAGAACCCATCTTGCCTTTACATCTGTTATAACAAACTTCTCCATGGATTGAAAAGGAAAATGAATGATTTATAATCTTCGATGATGCGATTTTTATAGGTGCCAAGGTTGGCCTATATGGCGAGAGTGAAAGATGGGCGAAATATTTGTCTCAATTATCAGCACTTTGGGAATTTGAGGGGTAATCAAAAATTCGGTGGAATATTCTTGTTAAACAATATGGAAAGCTTGCAGTCATTGCATATGCCATCAGGATTTGTTGTCTCATTCACGCCACAGATGCAACAGATGACTTTTCCCTCAGGATATTTTATAGGTTGAATGTCCACGGCAATAGCTCTCTTCCAAACGCTTGTATAAACCATTCATTGAGTTTTTCCAGCAATACCAATAATGTATTTTCATAGATTTTTGGCATGCTAACTGGCAAAGGGTCTGACCAATCACTTTCTAATCCGTGTTCGTCCTTAACTTTTACTCTAATGTTGTAATTTCCTTTAGCTGCCCAGGTATAATTAACTGATGCTGTTTCTCCGGGGCTGATGTGACTCGTCCACGTAATATTGTCGTCTCCCCAGTCAAAACAATACTTTATATTGTCGCCGTCTGGGTCATTTGCGGTTGCCGAATATGTATATTCCTCACCAACCTTACCCCTGTTTACTCCAGAGGGTTTATCGGGTTTATCGGGAGCGTAATTCGGACCGGTAAAGTAATATACTCCTTTCTCAATTTTGCATTCTCCATAAGCAATCCTGAACCACCCTTTTTCCCCCCATTCTGTTCCCCAACTGTTTTTTACAATCCAGTATCCCTCATCTTCTTCTCCCCATGTATTATCATATCCAACGATTGTAACGCAATGGCCCCATATAAGGTCACCATAGGTATGGCGATATACGCCCCCGGTATAATTCGGATAAAAATCTCCATATACTTCCATGGTCGCGGGAAGGGGACCGTATTGAATAAGGGCGTTCTGTATGGATAACACATCAGAGCTAACCCGACGATATTCATTTATTCCTATAAGCATTTCTCTCCAATTAGGACATTTTGCATCGCACGGAATGGTATCATCTGCCTCATACGGGAAACATGATTCCGGTATAGCCCCATTATTTTTTATCCAATCGAGTGTGTTGAACCAATACCATCCCTCACAGCTTCCTTTTGAACAAGATAGCATGTATTGTTCAGAAAGGTCGACATCCGTTTCAAAATCATCATTCCAAATTTTAATTGCAGATTCCAGTCCGGCAAGTGAGCCAAATGCCCAGCAACTTCCACATTTATCCTGATATTGATCTTTTATCGGGGTCGTCCAATCGCCGGTAATATTGTCATATGTTTCATTTCTCCAATCCCATGTGGGGGGGACTGTTCCTTCCAATTTCTCTCCTTCAACTGAGTTGAGTTCAGTAAGCAATCCATCTATCACAGCATTCCCTGCCAAGACTTGCAGTTTTGGATATGGTTCATTATCTCTATTGTTCTCTGCAATATTTGCAGGTATTAGTAGTAACATCGCTACCAAAGCGCATGCCAATCCTTTCCACAATATTTTTTCCATATTTTTGCCTCCACTATGTAAATAAAAACTCATTCAAAAACTTTACGTATGGCACAATTGACAACTCACGATTGTTAAATTTAAAAATAAAGGAAAGAGAGAAGGAAAAATCCTTCCTTACGCTACAGTGATTCTTATCTGGTTTTGGAAATCTCTATATTCGTACAGACATTGGTCTGAACATCCTATCCGTAGGTAACAAATGTGGCGTCTCTATTATTCCTGCTTTCCCAGGTGATGCCAGCATCCTCTGAGTAATATATGGTGCCATTTTGATACACATCATTGTTACGTCCACTATTCGACCATCGCACACTCCACTCCTCTGCTGAACTGTAGCATACAATATAATATTCCTTCCCCGGAGTTAACGAGACCTCGTTAAAACCAAAGGAAATCCATTTCGATTCCTCCCAATCCTTTGCTGGCTCAACAGTTTTTGATGATGTTGCCATATCAATTCCGTCCAGGTTTTCCCGTAACATGAGGGTAACTGTATTGCTTTCACCATATGAGAAAAGATTGATTTCGATTTTTGATATTCTGTCGAGAGAGGGCACAAATGACTGAGCAACCCATTCGGTTATATTCACCCTGGATCCAGAGCGGTAAACCACCTGCCTCTGGTCAACTATATGGCGGTCGGCCAGTGTAACTGCCATCTCTTCAGACCATTCACTCTCCGCTCCTTTCTCATCGGATGCCATCACCTTGATGCTATATGTCCCCTCTTCATCCCATGAATGTGATATGCTTAAGACTATGCCAGAATGGCAAGGCAATGTCCATTCCTTGCTTCCATCTCCCCAGTCGAAAAGATATTTTATATCGTCCCCTTCCGGATCTGATGACAGTGTCTCATATGAATACGTCGTATTCGTTTTTCCTATTGTCGGTCCTTCCGGCTTTTCCGGCTGGGATGGAGGCATTTCCTTTTCGGTAAAAATCAGCTCGCCGGGATAATCATCGAAAATCTGGGGACGCATGCCCGTATCTTTTTCAATTATAGGTCTTGCGTAGTTAAATGCTTCTTCCAGTGAGCACATCCCGTCGCCGTTCACATCCCCGTATCCCTGAAGCCCTTTGATAATATAGTTGGAGAAGTACGAACCATAGGAGGTCTCTGTCTCCGGCACCGAAGTTACAATCACCCTGTTTCTCCCCTGAAGCTCGCCGGCAAAATCCTTTGCCCAGTTCTCCACAGCCGCTTTGGAGTATGACCAGTTGTCATTGAAGCCGCCACTGTGACAACTGTCAACAATAACACCAATTCCCTTTGATTCAAGTCTATTCAGGAAAAAATTGATTTCATCATCGGTGAGTATTGCAAATGCGTTTGCAAGTGGCTCCCAGCTCCACGGGTTGGGAAACGGGAGGAAACCCCTGTAAGTTGCCAGTGCCTCATCCATACCGTCTTCCTCATCAAAAGGAGGTATATCAAATAAAATCGGGAAGCCGTGGGTTGTCAGGTAAACAAGGGAAATATCATTTTCATCTTCCATTTCATCCAGCCATCTGAATCCATTTATGATATTCGGCACCGTGGCATTCTCTCTTTCTATGACTTTCATATGGTTTTCATCCCAATTTGATGACACAGGCAGCATTTCCTGGAGTTTGGCCGATTCCACGAGCATGCTCGGTCTGTCCATATCAGGGTTGTTAGCATATATGCCCACAGCCACGATTAATGCCCAGTACTCTGTTTCATTGCCCGGCAGGTTGCCCTGCACATTATCCGGAGAGAAAATTACAATACTATTACTTCCGTTTGTTAAATCTGTCTTCCCCCCATAATCGATTACAGAGTTACTTGCAGTTATCATCAAAAAAATAGAGAGTGATACGCAAATTGCGACCATACATGTTCTATTCATTTTTATCACAGATTAGAAAAGCAATATTGTATTTAACGTTTGTCGGCAGCTAAAATAGGGGTTTCTTTGCTTAATTTTTAAAAACCGTCAGTTAATGTTAACTCTTAAATTTTTTTTGAATTTTCATCTCTTGTATTGTAGAGCTCGTTCTTTCCTTTATTATGGTAAAAGCGAAAGGAATATGTAATTTTTATGGGAGATAACAAAGAAAGATAGTATAAAAAGACAAAATCTTATGAAATGCTTGTGAGATTGTTAATTCTGAAATTGATGGCTTTTGTTAAAAATTTTTTTGTTTTTTTAAACAAACAATCAATAAAATGTTAAAACTACTAAAGAAAATAGAAAACCAAAATGTTACCAATAACGCAACAAAAGGTCTGCACCCCAAAGTTCCTTTGCAACCCTTTTAAGAAAAGCGTTGACGGAAAAGTTTTCTTTGCAACCCTTTTAAGAAAAGCATTATATGGTATTCTATGCATTAGGATATAAGGCATGAGAAAAATGAATGAAATATCATTCAAGCCCATCGGAATCATTCATTCTCCTTTCAAGGAGCCAAAGGGAATTCCAATACAACCCGCAGTTGCAGAAGGCATTGAAGGGCAAGTAGAAGTATTTCCAGAATACGCTGAAGGATTGGAGGACATTGGGGGTTTTTCTCGCATTTTTTTAATATACCAATTTCATTTATCTGAGGGCTATCATTTGAAAGTAAAGCCCTACATGGACAACAAAAAGCGTGGGGTTTTTGCCACAAGGGCTCCGAGTAGGCCCAATCCCATAGGTGTATCCGTGGTCGAGCTTTTGAAAGTCGAGGGTAGTACCCTGTACATTATGAATGTGGACATTGTTGATGGAACACCTCTCCTTGACATCAAGCCCTATGTGCCCGAGTTTGATATCCATGAGGTCAAAAATATAGGGTGGCTTGAGAAAAACGTTCATAAGCTTCCATCATCAGGAGATGACGGAAGATTCACTGAATAAGTCCTTATTCACTTCTCAATCATATCTATTAGTTCCTTTAAATCAGTGATTGTGTAATCTGCAAGATGGGAAAACTTTTCCGAATGGCTGTTCAGAAGAAGAACCGTTTTGACCCCGGCATCCCTGCCTGCAAGCATGTCCCACAAAAAATCTCCCACGAATAACATTTTTTCGGTGGACACGTTGAACATTTTTGACAGCATGATGAGCGGCATTCCTGAAGGTTTTGGCTCTGCGTCCTCCCTTGCTATTACATGGTTGACCGGTATGCCCAGCTTCCGTGTCACGATTCCTGCATGCTTTCTGGACGAGCGGGTTGCGATGCCCGTTTTTATTCCTTTCTCCATCAGAAAGTCCATGAGCTCTGGAAATCCGGGATTTAGAGTGCAATCCTCCTGTATGTTTTTTTCGTAGTCGTCCAGTATTTCGTAGAATTCCTTTCTCCTTTTTTCGTCGGCTTTATTTACGTATTCAAGCACATCCTCTTCCCCGCACCCTATACGCTTCCTGAAAGGGGCAAACCTTACACCAGTTCTGGTGATTGTACCGTCAAGGTCAAATGCCACAGCCCCGACATCCATGATGGTAACCCCTGATGTGCAATATAAATCTATTTCCATCCGCAAACTTTTAAATGCATTATATGCTATCTGTATCGTGAAAGATCACTGGGATAGGTTCATATTGTCATTCAAGGACATTCGGAAGTCGCCGCTGCGGCTTGCTGCACTCATCATTCTTGCTATCGTTATTTTCTCGGTACTCATCGCCCTGATTGTAATTTTTACACCGAAGGGGACTTTTGAAGTGGAGTGCATACAGTGCGGGGGCAGGGACGGAAATCTTGTAATCATTTCGGGAACGCAGGCATCGTTCGATGTCGTTGTGAAGGTGACCGATGCGAATAACACTGCGGTGGAGAATGCAACCGTTAAAATCGCGGGCGGGGATGAAACAGCATCCGCAAAAACGGATGTCGGGGGCATGGCTGTCATCCACGTGAATGCAACAATTGAACAGGGGGAGCAGTCCGCATTTCTAAAAGTCATTGTCGGAAAGTCGGGATTCAAGAAATATGTCGGAGCTAATTTTATTGTGGTAGCCAGAGAGTAACGAAACTTTAATTACGGAAGGTATTATGCAGCATATGGAAGATGACCTTGCTAAGCTGGGAGTTGCACCATCCGACAGAAAGAAACTCGAATCCATGGGTATAACCCGCCTTGAGCAAATCTCCATGCTGACCCACGAGAAGCTGGGGATGGGGAGGGGAAAGGGCGTTTCGCTCATAAGGAGGGCAAGAAACATTATAGCCCATGAAAATATAGAGGATATTGATGTTGAGGAAGATATTATCCGGGTGTACACCAGAGATATCTCCAATCCCATAATAAAATCCGTTCTCTCTGTTCTGGGTGTGTACAATGTTCCACCGGGTGCCGCCTCCCTGGCGGAAAAAGACGGGATTATGGAAATTTGCAGGAATGGAAGGGCTTTTGACATGATAGTCGAGGCATCGCAAATCGAAAAGGAAATTCTGGATGGGATGAAAAAGGGCTTTTCGGAGCACATGCCGCTGAGCGAGGAGCAGGTAATGGATTTTGCACGCGAGCGGGGGTTCGAGGGCTTCTGGAGAAACGTTTTTGACGGTATAATGGGAAACGAGATAATGAAGAAAGCATTGTCGGTGAGCATGTTCTCCACATTCAAGGAACCTGTCCATACGGTCGTTATCGGTGAGCCCGGCAGCAGCAAGACCCTTGCGAAGGAAATAATAGAACGGAATTTCCGCAATATCACAACAGTCGGGGCAAACACAACAAGGGCAGGACTGGTGATAAACCTTGCCACCGGGGAGATGGGGGCACTTGCATATTCACACGAAAAAGTCGTGCTTGTGGACGAGCTGGACAAGATACCAGAGGGAGACATAGAGCACTGCTACGAATTATTGTCAAACGGGAGATGTAGCGTACACTCGGCAAAAATACATGAGGAGATAGAAAGTCGATTTATAATGATAGCATTTGCAAACCCCTCGTCACAGGTTTTTCATGACACGCCCTTGAAAGGTATTTCCTTGCCTCCGCTTCTCATGAGCAGGTTCGCCCTCATAGTAAAAACGGAAAAAATAGACAGGGAGAGTCGTCTGGAACTTTTCGAACAGAAATTTTACGGCGGGGGGGAAATAAGGGAAAAGCCATCCTTCTACAACCAGTGGGTGGAGATGGCGCAAGGTTATCGTCCCGGCATCGAGGTGTCAACCAGAAAGGTGAGGGCATATCTCTCCAGTGTAAACGAGCTTGTAGAGGAACATTATGCCACCCAGCTCCGCCGGGATTTAAGGATGGGGGATTATATCCGGCGTGTTCCGCAGGCGATTGCCTGTGCCTCATTCGGCGATGTGACCGATGAGTCGCTCGCTCTTGCAGAGCAGATTTTGCATGAATCCATTGAAAGCTGGCATCAATAATCATATCTTAACCTATTCCAGCGGGAAGTCAACAATCTTTGGGCAGGGGATTAATCGTATATGCATCATTTTTTCTGACAGGGGTTACCCAGATCGCATCTATCAGAAAAGCTTACAATTCAGTGTTAAACTCAATCACGTTACGATTTTGTAAGAATATCTTTGAATGAATAATACTATATATGCTAACTTTTTTAGATATATATGCATAAAAATGCAATTGGACTAATCGACTCTTTAAAGTCCGATGCGCCATACGTTACCTTCAAGATGAAAGAAGATAGGTCATATGATAATGTCATCGTCTATGGAGACGGTTTTGTCGGTGGCAAGTCTGCCGGTCTCTTGTTTTTAACTGATTTAAAGATGGAAGAAAAGTCTTTTCTTTCAAAGAGTCACTCCGATCTGATAAAAATTCCTAAATCGTTTTTGTTAAGGACCAGTTTTTATGACGAGTTTATGAATTTAAATAAATTGTATACTAGGATAACAAAGAAATGTTCAGGGAAAATTGCCCCCGAAGAGTTATACATGGATTTTTTAGAGGCTGAATTACCTGATTCACAAATGGAGGCACTTCAAGACATAATATCTCTTGCTGGTGAACTGCCTCTCGTAGTCAGATCGTCAAGCCTTTTGGAAGATAATCTACGATACTCTTTTGCGGGAATATACCAATCGGTGTTTATTACGAACCGTGGGACAAAAAGTGAGCGGTTGAATGAGATTATTGACGCGGTTAAAACGGTTTATGCCAGTACTTTTGAGGAAAATGCGAGAGAGTATCGGATTAGAAATAACATAGATTGGGCAGAAGAGAAAATGGCCATTCTTATCCAGGAAGTTATTGGAAGAAACCATCGTAATTCACTCTATTATCCTTTAATTTCTGGAGTTTTGTTTTCACAGAATTATTATCCATGGTCCGAACGAATTAAGCAGAATCAGGGTTTTGTAAGAATGGTGTACGGGCTTGGCACACAAGCGGTGGGGCGATCTCGCGCAAAGGTTTTCTCCCCCTTTTTTCCGGATAACAGCCCTGTAGGTCCGTCACTAGAGGACATTGTTCATTACTCTCAAACGAATTTTGACGCTATTGATTTGCAGAAAAAATCATTTGTTACTGTCCCTGTAAAAGAAGCTGTGCATTATGACTCGAGCATCCGCCTGGTTGCTTCAAAAATTGAAGAAGATTATTTGACTGAAATAATCTCATTCCCAAGAAAAAATGAACAGATTATATTGACGTTTAATAAAATTCTGAGCATAAAAAAACCGATAGACGTAACCTCATTACTTCAAGATATTGTAAATAATATTGAAAAAATAACAGGAATACCAGTTGATATTGAGTTTGCCGTAGAATTATCTGAGGGTAACAGAATGCAAAGCAATCCCGGATTTTATATTGTGCAATTAAGGCCGTTATGGGTAAGAAGTGAACATAAAATGATTAATATCCCATCTTCTATTGAGGATAAAGTCATTATAAAAAGCAATGGGATAATGGGAAACGGTAAGTTTACCCGAATAAATCGTATTATATATGTATCTAATGAGGTATTTAATTTAACGAATGCTTATGAGATTGCGAGAGAGGTAGGGAAAGTCAATAGGTTTCTTAATGGTCGTAGATATATCCTTATAGGGCCTGGACGATGGGGTACAACCCACCCAGAGCTTGGTATCCCGGTCAGATATGGTGAAATTAGTAATGCGATTATGATTGTTGAAGTAGCAACTGACCAAGTTGCACTTGAACTGTCTTATGGAACACATTTTTTCGGGGATTTAGTTAGTAGTAATATTATCTATGCCCCAATATATCCTGAGAAAGGTGATTTTATAGATAAGCATTATCTTGATAGCTTTAAGAGTGCAATCGATACAAAGTTTGTGAAACTTATCGAGACCGAAAAACTAACAATCTTTGCAAATGGCCAAAATCGCAAAGCAATTGTGACAATTTAATAGATATATCTACTTTTAAAGAGCGATTCATTGCTATTTTTAAGATATGATTATCAGTATACCCTTTGATTCACAAATTTCTTTTTAATGTTGTATTAACGATAGTATTATGAGCTTTAAACCCTGGATTTTTGATACATAATATATTTTTACCGGTAAATGGTATTCAAATCCTGTCCTCGGAGCTATGGTATAAAAAACAGGGGCGCAAAGCCCCTTAGAGATAAAGACTCTGTTTTTTGCCAAGCCCGACAAATATGGCAAATACGCAAACATTCCGTAGATTATATCGGAGAAATTATCGTTGATTACATCGGTGGTTTAATGGCCGTTCGTACTGATATATTTTATAAAAAAAGTTGTTTATGAAATATGTCCTTAAAACATCGTCGTCCGATTAGAAAAAAATTTTCAGATGATTTGATAAGGAAAATAGAAGCAAATCTCGGCTGCCGCATTTCATATGGTGGAATCGCAGAGACTGGTAAATAGCCATTTACATAAATAATTTATCTCCCTAAGAATATGATATCTTTTAAATAATATAGTGGACTGTTGTTGATCAACTCCCATTATTTCCTCTCCCAAATTAACATCAGGGTAAATAGTATTAATACGGCCAGCTTCCATCAAGTTTCATACTATTGTTCATATCTTTTCATCGGTACTCTGGGAGTCGTTTTCCTCCCATGTCACAAATCTTCTGTTTCTGAGCATGTGCATGAAGTAAAAGGAACGGGGCCCTATACCATCCTTCTCAAATTTTTTGCCCATGCTTTCCTTCAGTTCCTCCAGTATTTCTTCAACAGTTGTTTTTCCGTCACATCTTTTCCATATGAAAGAGCCCATCTCATCCAGATTCACAATTATATAATTCGGCTTTTTCAGAACGTCACAGAACCATTTGCCCAGTTTTCCCTCAAATTTAACGGTCTTTATTTTGATGAACCCCTCTTCCTCGTACCACTCCGAAGTGCGCATCGGTTTGGCATTTTTGTCTATTTCAATATTAAAACCTTCATTTTTCACTTTTAGCCTGAGCTTTATTGAATTCCCTCAGTACGATATATCCCAGTATAAATGCGATGTAACCCCAGACAAGCATGCCTGGCCATGCAGGTGCATCCTGCAGGATTTTCAGGTTTACGTGTCCTATTATCAGAAATGCCGATATGACGCCCATTATTGCCTCTCCGGCAATTAGTCCTGCAGTGAATAGCAGGCCTGTACGGTGGGCACTTTCCTTGGGGGATACCCCGTGCTGTTGTATGGCCATTTCCCAGTCGCTTAACTCTTCATCATTGTTATTGTTTGTTGACCGCTTGTTTATCATTCTGTCGACCAGAGCCCTTACAGCCCCCCCTATGAAAATGGGTATACTGAGGGAAAGTGGCAGATAAGTTCCTATCGCCACGGGAAGGACAGGAATATCCATCAATATGAGCACAAGGGCGAGAAATGCGCCTGCGATTACATATGGCCATACCATGTCCCCGCCGATAACTCCTTTCACGATACCTCCCATCAGGAATGCCTGCGGAGCCGGCAAATTCTTTGTCCCTATGCCATATGCACTGTCCAGTGCCTTCACAACGATACCGAGTACCGGGGCTGCTGCGATTATGCCAAATATTTCGGCCAGCTGCTGCCTGTAAGGTGTTGAACCTATCATTTCACCTGCTGCCATTGACTGGAGAACATCTCCGGATATCGCACCGGCACAGCACACAACGGCTGCCATCAATATGACAATGGTCATGCCCGCCAGCCCTGTCACTCCGAATGCCAGCATTATTATACTCACGAACAGCAGTACTGCCACTGTCACACCCGATATAGGATTATTTGACGAGCCCAGCAGTCCTGCCATGTAGCCCGCTATTGCGCTCGCCATGAAGGCTGCAATTACGAGCAGTATCGCCATAAATGCCGATATAACATACATCTGGGATACCCATGCGTATATCACGAATGTAGGTATCACAAGGAATCCGATTGCAAGAAATACCTTCTTAAATTCCAGGTCGGTATCAGTTCTCTTTTTCGTCTCACCCTCTCCGCTTCTCAACCCCATAATGGCTTCCTTTATTCCGCCCATCAGGTTGTTTCTAAGTTGCCATATCGTATATAATCCCCCGACCACCATGGCACCTACGCCAATGTATCTGACATAGTCGCCCCATACCATGTAGAATCCTTCCAAGGCATTGGGGGCACTTGCAGGCATACCGGTCGACAGTATGATGAGTGGAGTGAGTATGACCCAGCCAATTATACCGCCCGCAAAAACGAAGGATGCAATTCGTGGTCCCACAATGTAGCCCACGCCGAGCAATGCGGGCGAGGCTGCACTGCCTCCATAAAAGTAACCTTCGGTAGAACGTCCTGCTACGTAGTACTTTCCAACTGCCACAACTTTTTCGGCACTTCCCCTGAAAACGTTTAGTGATACCTGTGAAAATTTTACCAAGGCTGCAAGCACGGCTCCCACCACCATCCATATGCTTCCTTCACTTCCCTCCCCGTCGCCGGCCGCCGTGGTGATGACTGCAGCCACTGCAATTCCCTCGGGAAAAGGTAGGTCTGTTTTTATTATCAATGCTCGCCTCAATGGAACCATCCACAGAACACCAAGAATTCCGCCGATAAGTGCTATAAGGGTAGTCTCCAGATAGTGGATATCTTGCCATGCCCCTATGACAACAAGGGCAGGAATGGTAAATATTATACCTGCGGCCAGTGCCTCTCCTGCTGCAGCCCCCATCATGCCGGTAGTTACTTCCAATACGTTGCCTTTCAGGGGTTTCAGGAGAGCCAGTGCCATTATCGCTCCGGGTATGGCTGCTGAAACGGTCATACCTGCATACAGACCAAGATATGCGTTTGCTGAACCCATGATAACTGCGAGAAACATGCCTACAAGGACTGCCTTAAGAGTCAATTCGGGTATCTTCTTGTCCGCAGGGATGTAAGAGTTAAAATTTTCACGTGACATATATATCCTCTGCCCTAATCTTTTTTTATTTTATAAATCCATCGTTTAAATTGTATCAGTCAACTTTTTTCCTGTATTCTGACGGTAGGAGCAGTTTTTCCAGCTCGCTTTCATCATCCATCTTTATTTCAAGAAGCCATCCGTCATCATACGGGGAATTGTTTATCAACTCCGGTTCACCGTCAAGCCTGTCATTTACCGCTGTCACCTCTCCGCTGACCGGCACATATATTTCGGATACAGATTTGACCGATTCCACTGTTGAAATCTCGTCGCCCTTGGAAAATCTGTCGCCTGCTTTCGGTAGTTCGGCATAGACTACATCTGTCAGATGATTCTGGGCATAGTCTGTTATTCCCATCCTCGCGATTCCGTCTTTCTTAAGAATCCACTCGTGGCTTTCCGTGTAGAGCAAATTATCTCGAACTTCTGTCATAATCTTGCATTGCGATTTTGCATATTAATTTTTGGTTTGCATTATCATCATTCAATCTGGTGATTCTATGATTTAAATTCACTGTTTAAAGTGGACTTTATACTAATATAAGTGGCATTGGCAGATGGCAAAGTATATAATGCTTTTTCGGATAAACGCATATGCTTAAATATAGTACCATCTCTGTGCCGAAGACCCTCCACGAGGAAATACGCAGGACGGTTGTTGAAGACCCAAGAGTTGGTTATTCGAGCGTTGCAGAGTTTTCTAAAGAGGCCATTCATATCAGACTGAGTGAGCTTATGTCGGAATTGAGGGACGAGGAAGGGAGCAGGAAAGAAATAGAAATACTTGTAAAGAAGATAAGGAAAGCAATAAAATCCAAATAAGCCTGACTTGACAAGATGGTAAGTCTGGTAAAAGTAGGTATGGTGGTGGGACGGAATGGATATAGTAGAATATATGTATATGCGTATATGCAAGCGGCAGTAAGTACAACATTGAGCCCATACTTCATAATTCTTTGTTTATGGTGTATTGGTGTGTCTGCAATTCTCAGTACCCTGTTTTTGAGGAGAAAAGAAGGTGAATTTGGTATCTTGGAAGTTGGGGGAAGTAAAGGTCAGTAGAGAGATAATTCTTGATGTTTCATGCCATTTTAGAAGTCAGTTGCAGACAATTCTTTTCTAACCCTCTGCTTCACCGAAAACTTCTGGATTCACACAGTATCGGGGCATTTTTCCCTCCAACCCTGCAAGCAAATTCTCGGCTGCAATGGTTGCCATCTTTGTCCGTGTTTCTATTGACGCAGAGCCGGCATGCGGTGCAAGAACAACATTATTCAGTTTTGTAAGCCCCGGCGTCAGGAACGGCTCATTTTCGAATACATCAATTGCAGCTCCTGCTATCTCTTTATTCCCGAGTGATTTCACCAGTGCCTTTTCATCAATGCATTTCCCCCTTGCCGTATTGATAAGATAAGCAGTCTCCTTCATCATCCCAAGCTCTCTCTTTCCCATCATGTGATGTGTTTCCTCTGTCAGTGGCACATGCAGGGTGATGTAATCCGACAACTTCAGCAGTTCATCGAAATCAACAAATCTTGCATTGTATTCCCTTTCAAAATCCGGTTTCCGTTCCCTGCCGTAATAAATTATTTTCATATTAAATCCCATTGCCCGCCTTGCTACCGCCTGCCCTATCCGCCCCGCCCCGATGATGCCCAGCGTCTTCCCGTGGATGTCATTGCCGAGTAAAACCAGAGGTCCCCATCCTTTGAATTCCCCTTCTCTCACCATCTTATCTCCTTCAGTAATTCTCCTTGCTATCGACATGATAAGCGACCATGTCAGGTCGGCTGTGGTTTCCGTTAGGACGCCTGGAGTGTTGGACACCGATATTTTTCTCCGTGTTGCTTCCTGCAGGTCAATATTATCATAGCCCACGGCATATGTGGATATGGCTTTCAAATTTGGGGCGGCATCCATGACTTCCTTGTCTATCGGGTCTGTGAGAAGGCACAGCAACCCTTCCTTGTCCCTGGTTTTCTCGATGATTTCCTTCTTGGGGGGCGGTGAATCTCCTTCATAAATCTCCAGTTTATGTCTCTCCTCCAGCAGCTTGATTCCCTTCTCTGGTATCATTCTTGTGAGGTATATCTTTGTCATGGGACGATAACGCATTCATTCTTCTTAATTTTTCGATAAAGTAATATATCATATGGTGATAAACGAATATGGAAAAAACATCGTTAGGTATGGGCGAGAATGTTGAAGGTGCATTGTGCTATATACTGGTATGGTTAACAGGGATTATCTTCTATCTGATTGAGAAAGACAATAAATTCGTTCGGTTTCATGCGAAGCAGTCCATAGTGACGTTTCTACCTCTAACAGTGATAGCCTGGATATTTGCATGGATACCCTTCTTAGGTTGGATAATTGGGGGGTTGATATGGCTTCTAACGTTCATACTATGGATTGTCCTGATGCTTAAAGCATATAAGGGGGAAATGTTCAAGGTGCCAATCGTTGGCGACATAGCTGAAAAGAATCTGTAATCAACGATAACCTTTTATCCCTCCTTTTTATACTTTTTTAATGGGTAGTTATAACTTCAGGAATAGCGACGATGTGCTTGAGTTTTTGGAAAATGATGGAAAAGATGTGAAATTTGTAAACATGCTTTTTCCGGATATACTCGGAGAATTGAGGGGTTTTGGTATTCCTTCTTACGAACTCGAAGGAACATTCAAGGAGGGAAAGGGATTTGACGGCTCCTCCGTGGAAGGACTTGTGAGGATTGAAGAAAGTGACATGGTGGCTTCTCCGAATGCAGAAACATTCCGCATTCTCCCGTGGGATTATGAAGATGGAGACGGCAGTTCTTACAGGGTCGGATGCTTATTCTGTGATATTCTCAATCCTGACGGCACCCACAGCTCCGGCGATGCCAGATATGTGTTGAAAAGGGCATTGAAAAAAGCGGGGAAGCAGGGATTCACTTCTTTCAAGGTCGGTCCCGAGATGGAATTTTTCTGCTTTGAAAATAGTGGAAATCCCATTCCACTGGATAAAGGGGATTATTTTAGCATTGGTATTGGCGACCCTTATGAACATCTAAGAAAAAAAATAGCTCTCGGGATGTTAAAAATGGAAATCATTTCAGAATACGGTCATCATGAGGTGGCACCTTCTCAGCATGAAATCGATTTGAGGTATGGAGATGCTCTTGAAATGGCCGATACGGTTATGCTTTTCAGGTACGCCGTCAAAGAATTTTCGAGGAGGGAGGGGATATATGCAACGTTCATGCCCAAACCGCTGAACGGGGAAAACGGGAACGGGATGCATGTTCACCAGTCTTTATGGAGGGGCGAGGAAAATGCTTTCTTTGATGAAGATGGGAAATATTATCTTTCCGAAAATGCAAGGAGTTATGTCGGGGGTTTGATGACTCACATCGCAGAAATTACGTCCATTCTCAATCAGTGGGTGAATTCATTCAAGCGACTGGTTCCGGGATACGAGGCACCTGTGTATCTCGTGTGGGGGCAGAAAAACCGTTCAACACTGGTACGCATTCCCGAATACAAGCCCGGGAATGAGAAGGCCACAAGAATAGAGGTGAGAAGCCCAGACCCGGGGTGTAATCCATATCTTGCATTTTCCGCCATGCTGGCAGCCGGGTTGAAAGGAGTTGAGAGTGGTTATGAGTTACAATCGCCATGCGAGGATGATATTTATACCATGAGCGGTGATAAGAGGGAGGGAATGGGAATAAAAACCCTTCCCAAGAACCTGGAAGAGGCGATAGAAATCACAAAAAACAGCGAACTGGTGAGGGAAATGCTTGGTGATCATCTGTTTAAAAAATTCATTGCAAACAAGGAGGTGGAGATAATGAATTACAGGATAGAGACAGGGCATAAGTATGATAGGGAGGTTAGCCCGTTTGAGATAGAGCACAATCTGCCGAGATTGTAAATAAAATTTATATTTCATTACTGCTATAGGGGAGCGATGTATGACAGCAGGGACGTTGAGAAAGCAAAAAAAGTAATAAACGAAGAAAATATTAAGTGGATTCAGGGTCATTTTGTCGATGTCGTTGGTAATCTCAGGGTATTCTCGATGCCTTCAAAGACTTATATGGAGGATACGATATGGAAAGAAGGGGTGGGTTTTGACGGCTCATCAGTTGAAGGATTTGCAGCTGTTGAACAATCTGATATGATAGCCCTTCCTGACGCCAAGACGATGTTGCCCCTGCCACGGTTTTACGGGGAAGGCGTGGCTAGGGTTGTTATGGATGTCTTGGATGTAAAAACATATGATTATTTTCCAGGTGATCCGCGTAATATTGCGAGGAGGTCAATGCAGCTTATTAAAAGCATGGGATATAGCAGTGTAGACCTTTCTCCTGAGCTGGAATTTTATGCATTCAAGAAATCCAGTTTGCCAGAGGGAGGTGCCAGTGAGTTAACAACGCTTATACATGGAGTGGAACAAATTCCAAAGGGAAAGCATCCCGTGATGGGCATAAAAGAAAATGATGGTTACTTTGCCTCTGCCCCGATAGATTCTGCGGAGTCGTTCAGAAACAAACTCTCCGAATCCCTCATATCATCCGGATTAGGTGTAAAATACCATCATCACGAAGGAGGCGCATGGCAGCAGGAAATAGAAATAAACGCACTGCCGGATGCAGTAAGGGCAGGGGATGCTTCAATACTTTTCAAGTTTCTTGCCAAGATAACGGGGTCTAAGGAGGACCTGCTTGTCACCTTTATGCCTAAGCCACTTTCAACAGATGCCGGGAACGGAATGCATGTCCATATGGAACTTTTCAAGGATAAAAAATCTGCTTTCTTTGACGAGAATGATAGATATATGCTATCGCAGACGGCACGGTATTTCATAGGGGGCATAATTGAACATGCAAAGGGCATGACCGCCATAACAAATCCAACAACAAATTCTTATAAGCGGCTTATTCCAAACTTTGAGGCACCAATCAATATTGCATGGGCAATTTACAATAGGAGTGCACTGATAAGAATTCCTAACAGGGCAGGAAAATATAACTCAATAGATGTAGAGGCACGTCATCCTGACCCTTCAGCAAATCCATATCTTACATTTGCTGTTCTTATCCATGCAGGTATGGATGGTATAAAGAAGAAAATTGACCCTGGAGAGCCCATTGAAAAAAACATTTATTCCATGAACAAGAGAGATTTGAAAAAATATCATATAAAACGGCTCCCGAGAACGCTTCATGAAGCCATCGAAGAATTTGAAAGCGATGAAGTTGTGCAGAGGGCACTGGGAAAACACGCTTCGCATGCATTTGTTGATATAAAAGAAGAGGAATGGAATGACTTTCTCTTCCAGATATCAACGTGGGATTACAAAAAATATTTCAATATATAAGTCGCCTACAAGCTCTCAGAATCCTGAAAATTGAGGGATTAACAGCGCATTTGCATGGAGATGTACAAATCTTTTTAGGCATGGGGGTTTTACTGTTATGAACATAAGAATGGCTTCGATGGATGATGTGGAAAAAATAGCTCGAAACAACATTATGCTTGCCCGTGAATCGGAAAATATGGAGATAGAATATGGGAAAACCCTGGAAGGCATTGGGGTATTGATCGGAAGTAGGGAAAAGGGCTTTTATCTTGTGATGGAGGATGGAAATGATATTGTGGGGCAGGTCATGATAACTTATGAGTGGAGCGACTGGAGGGGGGCGGATGTATGGTGGCTTCAGAGTATATATGTCCACGAGGAATGGAGAAAGAAGGGTGTTATGAAAAAATTGGTGGAGGAAATAAAAAGAATTGCCAGGGAGAAGGGTGTGTGCTCTCTGTGCCTATATGTGCATAAAAATAATGAGAATGCCATAAGGGCATACAAAAGGATAGGTATGAAGAAACTTCCGTATCGTATCTTTTCCGCCAAATTGTGAATGGCAGCAATATTTTTATATTGACATCCATCGTTACGGTTGTAAGGAGAGTATATGAACGGCATTGACAAGAAAAAGAGTATTTCATCAAAATATTTCGAGGATTTTACGAAGTTTACATGTGCCAGTGACGGCTTTGATGATGCAGATGGGGTGATATTCGGCATTCCTTATGACACAACCGTGTGCTACCGTCCGGGTGCAAGATTTGGCCCCAAGGCGATAAGGGAAGCATCATGGGGACTGGAAACATACAGTCCTGCACTCGTAAAGGATTTACAGGACTGCAAATTGTGCGATTTGCGGGACATCTCATTGTTTGGCAGTACGGAGGAAATTTTCAATGATATAGCCGCTGTTTCAGGGGATATTGCTAAGCACGGCAAGAAAATAATCGCTATTGGTGGAGAGCATTCCATAACCTATCCGGTTATCAGAGGAATAAAGGATGTTATAGGGGATATTGTCATCATTCAGTTTGATGCCCACTGCGACTTGAGGGGTGAGTATCTCGGTGACAAATTTTCCCATGCATGTGTTATGCGAAGGTGCTATGAGATAACGAAGGACATTTATCAGTTCGGAATCAGAAGCGGGGAAAGAGAAGAATGGAAATTCTCAAAAAATACAAAACTTTCCATGGAACTTATGGGGGAGAAGAATGTAAGAGAGATAAAAGAAATGGATAAGCCCGTTTATGTGACGATAGATATTGATGTCCTCGACCCTGCATTTGCCCCAGGGGTAGGTACTCCTGAACCCTGCGGATTTTCAACAAAGGAGTTGCTGAATTCGCTGTATTGGCTGGGAGAAATCAGAGATAGTATTGTAGGCTTTGATGTTGTCGAGTTTTCTCCTGTTTATGACACTGGCGGCATTACCGCCGCAGCCGCAGCAAAAATCATCGGGGAAATGGTCTTGATGATGCTTGGATGAGGGGTACGGTGCCAAAAAGAAGAACAATCCCCTATATTTACGTTCCAAACCGTTATTCATATTCACTGGGAGAATCATGGGAACTGTGCCTCCATTATCAACACTTTGGGAATTTGAAGGCGATCAAAAATTCGGTGGAATATTCTTGTTAAACAATATGGAAAGCTTGCAGTCATTGCATATGCCATCAGGATTGGTTGTTTCGTTTACGCCACAGATTATGCAGATGACCTTTTCCGCCATGATGTAATTTTAATGGGAGGGAGTTGAAAAAGGTTGTGGGAAGTTGTTGGTGATTTTGATATTTTTATTTCAAAGCGAATATAAATAAACTCTTAATGGAATGGCATATTTACATGGAAGGCAATTTTGTGAATTAAATTATTGAGAGCAGAAGGATACAATCGTTGGAACACTTGCCTGATTCGTATCTGTACCACCACCTTAATTTTAACAAAAAAGTTTATATTAAACAAGATGTATATTGAAGGTAAGGTGATATTGTGTCTAACAATGACAAGTATGAAGGGAAATGGGTGCTACTTAACAAAAAACACGAAGTCATATACTATAACGATGATATGATAAAGGTGATAGAAAAAGGAGGCAAATATCCCAAGGGAGATGTAGTTATAGACAAAAAGATGGCACAAGGTACCTGTTTCTTCTAAAATGCCCCATGCTGCTTCTAAGTTGTTAAGATTCACATTCAAGTATCAAAGCAATTCTAAAACACCAGATATTCCGATCAGATTCATTGGGAAAAATGGTAAAGAGACACCACCATTTTATGCTATTCTCGATTCTGGTGCTGATGAGATATCTGTACCAAAGAAATTAGCAGATTATTTGGGACAATCATTGACCCCGAGGAAAAATAAAATTCATACTGCCGGCGGACAGGTGGACGCATTCTCCACAAAAATCCATTTTCTTATAGGGCATGGTGGTAGGGAAGTAGAATACACAGATATTGAGGCGTGTGTAATAGACAGGGATATGCCCGTATTGGTCGGGATATATCCTGTGTTTGAGGATTATGATATTACTATAAGTGCAAGTAGCACAAAATTCACTATGGTTCCTTACAAGTAATAAAATTAAAGAATCCGTATAATGATAACTGGAGTAATAATTATTGCACTTGTTAATTCAGTGTTGCTTTTGCTGATGATTGGCTTAATGTTTTATAGATGACCTTTTCTGGCATGATATTTTATAGGTTGAATGTCCACGGCAATCTCTCTCTCCCAAATGCCTGCATAAACCATTCATTGAGTTTCTCCAAGAATTGCTGGAATGGGTTTTCATAGGTTTTCGGCATACTGACAGGCAGCGGGTCCGACCATACACTTTCTGTCCCGCTTGTATCTTTCGCTTTGACCCTAATGGCAAACGAGCCCTTCGCGGTCCAGACATGGGAAGCCGTCCCAATATCTCCAGAGTTAAATGGACCGACCCAGCTGCTATTCGTTCCATCGCCCCAATCAAACAGAAAATGTATTTGATCTCCTTCGGGGTCATTTGTTGAAGTTGAATAGGTGTAGAAATTTCCTGCTTTTCCAATCGTAGGTCCAGAGGGAGTGTTGGGTTTATTTGGTGCTGTATTTGCTGATATTGTGACAACAATGGTTGTTGACCATCCGCTTTCAGCTCCGTTTTCGTCTTGAGCCTTTACTTTTACATTATATGTTCCTTCAGCAGCCCAAGAATGAGAAGCTGAAGCAGTGCCCCCTGATGCAACTAAGTTCGTCCAGTTTCCAAATCCGTCACACCAGTCGAAGTAATATTTTATTTGATCACCCTCTGGGTCAATTGCAGAAGTAGAATACGAATAAGATGTACCAGGAAGTCCAGAAATGGGACCAGATGGTGTATTCGGGGTGGATGGCGGACTATTGGAACCTATAATAGTGACGATGAGCGCAGATGACCAGCGGCTTGATGCCCCATGCTCGTCTTTTGCTTGTGCCTTTACATGATATGTGCCAGGTGTGGACCATGCGTGATTAGTTATGAATGTCGTTCCAGAGGATGCAAGAGGCGACCAGCTGGAGTATGAACCATCCCAGTCAAATCTAACTTGGACCTCGTCGCCGTCTGAGTCAATAGCTGTTGTGCGATATTCATATGGTACTCCTGCTGTTCCCGCTGCAGGTCCGGATGGTGTACTTGGGACATTTTGCCTCGAGTTGACTTCGCAATAGACGTTAAAATACCGTACACCACCACCATCATTAGCTGATATACTAACAAACCCAGAGTAGCTACCAGGGGTTAATCCCGTTGTATCAATTGTGACCGTTACAGTATCATGTTCTCCGGTCGATGATCCAGATGTAGGAAACGGGGAAATCCATGTGTGCACAATTCCAAGATTCCATGTTAATGTTCCAGTTCCTCCATTCCATATCTCAAATGTTGTTTGATATGTGTCCTCTTCAAGAACATACCCAAAATCATGAGATGTCGGATAATATACAAGATCCGGAACCATCAGTGATTCACTACTCATCATTTCTTTTATCTTTTCGCTTTGAGAGAGATTTTTGTCTGCCGATATCGGTAAAGTAAAACACAGCACCACCAACACATATACCCCTATCTTCAATAAATTATTTTTCATTTTATTGCCTCCTCTCATCTAATAAACGGAAGTATGATACATATACTTTTTGATGAAAATTCTGGTTCTGTTGGGAACTCAGGTGATTTCCCCACAAAAAAATCATCTGTTGGATGCGGGTGATAAACCCTTAAATAATTCAGACGGTTGTTTAAATGCGGGTCTCTCCCGGCCTTATTCACCATTTGGTAAGAAAGGAATGAAACCTTTCTGTTGGGGGATACCCGCTCCTTTTGAAGGAACAACACCTTCAAAGGAGAATCTACTTTCACTTCATACATCTACCACAGGGAGGTGGTAGGTGTGAAATGGAATACTTGGATTGCTGGATTTATATGTGGTGTTATTCTAGAAAAAATAATCATTGCCATCTTTATTTTAGTGGACATGACAATTGTTGAGTTATTTCCTTACATCATAATCTCGATTTTTTTTATTGCTACATTAATAATTACATACTTACAAATAAAAATTATTATGAAAAGGAGAAAAAATAATCATGATTAACTATTCTTTAAAATGTTCATCAATAATTATTATAATTTTACCAAAAAAATACCATAAGATAGAAATCACCACAAGAATCAATCCACCACGTATTGCATTATCCCCCACTTTTGGTAAATCTTTAGATACCATTGCACCAGCAATCCAAAGAGCAATACCCCCTCCTAACATTGTTGATGTAAATGCTCCTCTGAAATTCAGATTGATACCCGTTCCATTCATTTCAATACACCCACCCTATACATCATATATCGCTTTAAAACCATTATGGGTGTCCCTATCTGGTGTCGATTTTTGTCATTTCGATACACCCCCAGATGGGGATGCCCTTCCTTCTCACTCTTTAGGTCTCAATATATACATTCCATCTGCCACGATGCTTTTCAATTCTATTCCCTCCGACCATCCCAACCTTTCAAAGTCTTTCTTCGGAATGGTCACAAAATATTTGGCATACACCTTACCCTTGTATTCCCTTCCTTTCTGTTTTTGCAATTTCATATATCCTAAATGCAAAGAGAGTATATATACTTTTAGGCACATAAAAGAGGGAAAGATTTATATACTGTTTTCCGTTTACTATATGGTGAATAAGGTGAACGGAAAGGATAAAATAAAACTCGAAAGAATAAGAAAAATGCGTGCCTTCGCAATCATAGCGAAGGGAACGATGCCAAAGAAAGTAGACGGTAAGACCAATGTTTTTGTAATACCATCTCAAAGCAATCCAGAAAAAACATATACGGTATGGAAAGAGAATAAAAAATGGCATTGTGATTGTCCAGACCACAGGGAAACTGGATTGATGTGCAAACATATCCAGAGCGTGCAGATGTGGCAGAAATTCGATGATAAGGCAGAGGATGACATACTCACCCTGAAAGCAGAGATAAGCCATCCACAATGTGATGAATGCGGTTCTTATGGCATTGTAAAGAACGGTCAGAGAAATACAAAACAGGGATTAAGACAGAGGTATAGATGCCAAGATTGCGGACACCGCTTTACCACGAACTTAATAAAATTCAGGAAGGGAAACACCAAACTCATAGCGTTGTGTATGGATTTGTACTTCAAAGGTCTCTCGCTTCGCAAAATCTCCGATACCATAGAGCAGTTTTACAATCTAAAAATAGACCATACAACAGTAAGGGATTGGATTAACACATTTATGAATAAAATAAACGCCTATGTCAGAAAATACAATCCTGATTTAGGCGAAGTCTGGGGTATTGATGAACAGAAGGTAAAATCTGAGGGAGACTGGGTTTACTCATGGAATATACTCGATGAAAAAACCCGATTTCTGATTGCCAACACGACAACGAAGCAAAGAAGCATCCTTGAAACGGAGAAAGTATTTCACAAGGCAAAGGGAAATGTGAAAGGAAAGCCAAGAATGATTATAACCGATGGTATGCCTTCCTACAAGGGTGTAGTGAGGAGTGAATTTCCAGAAGCAATACACATACACAATGCAGGAATAAGGGATGCAATAAACAACAACAAACTTGAGAGATTTCACGGAACTTACAGAGAACGGGATAAAGTAATGCGTGGATTGTGCAATGATAACACCGCAGAACAGATGCTTGAGAACTACCGAACCTATTATAACTTCATAAGGACACATCAGACACTTGGAAAGACACCCGCAGAGATGGCAGACATTGATTTAGAACTCGGAAAGAACAGATGGGTTGGATTGATAAAACAATCCATATCACCCGCCAAACCAACAGGGGGTATTTATGTCCCGTGAACCCAACAGTACCAAAATTCTGGTTCTGTCGCCTTTGCGGGTGTTGTCATCTGACTGTCTCATTCGGGTGATAAAATACCCAATATAATATAATTTTTCATCAGTTATTAGTTCCCCACAATAATTACAATATCTTGCTTTTGGATAATTATACCTTTTACACCTATTACAATATTTTCTAACTTTGACACATAAATCCTTTACCATATTATCTATTCTTCAACCTTTTACCACATTTGTTACAATAAATCGAGTCATAAGGATTCAAATGACCACATTCTCTACACTCAATCGGGTTTATCTCTGGCTCAAACATAAGATGCGATGATATTTCTTCCGCTGTTTTCGTTGCAACTTTTTTAGCTTCTTTCACTATCTTTTTCTTAAAAGCATTCAACTCATTTTCATTTAATGTATGTTCTGTTATAAATTGGATAATATCTTCTGATATTAATCCTATAGAAATCCAAAAGGGCATATTACCAGTCAGTTCTCCATCTTCATCGATACTGAAAGTGCCAGACATACTTTTTCCATAAAAAGGGCTAATTTTTTTCCAAGCACTTGATATTTTTTTGTAGTGATTGATGACGGAGTCATATGCTATTGGATATTCATCTGAAAAACGTTTCCAAAAAATTTCAATCTTCTTTGTATTTTTATCAACACTAATATTATCATTCATTTTTTTGCTCCTTTTTCTTTGGTCTATCCCAATATGGGCTTTTACATTTGGGGCATACCGCTGGTTTTACTCCTTCTTCTCTCCATGATATATCTCTTGGCATCCATATATGCCCACATCTACTGCACTTATACGCAGATACTTCTACTTCTGGCATAATAAAGGTAATACAATACCGGTATATAAAATTAACTAATATTGAAATTTTATAATACTAATAGTAACATTTAAATACTATTATTACATTACTATTAATATATACCAAATAAGTAAAAGGTGATTAAAATGCAAGAAAAAATGAATATCAGGGAAATGGAAAATATCCGAAAGATAAGGGCGTATGCAATCCTCTCAAAAGGAGATACACCCAAAAAGGTGAATGAGGAAACCTTTATTTTACCCTCACAGAGCAATCCAGATAGGAAATACAAAATAACACATAAACAGGAATGGACTTGTAATTGTCCAGATTTCCAAAAACGCCATGTGAAATACAAGCACATTCAGGCGGTTGAGATGTGGGTTAATCTTAGAAATACAATAATGAATGAGGACACACTTGATTTAAAAGAGCAGATGGAAAATGTCATCAAATGTGAGGCATGTGGCAGTTTGGAAGTTGTGAAAGATGGCGTTAGAAAGAATGATCATAGGGAAATACAGAGATATAAATGTAAGGATTGCGGACACCGTTTTACTGTTGATAAAGTGAAAGGATACAAGGTAAACGCAAAACTTATCGCTCTTACAATGGATTTGTATTTTAAGGGATTATCTACAAGAAAGATTGCAGATACAATCTATCAGTTCTATGAAATAAAACTCCATCATGAAACAATAAGAAGGTGGATTAATACCTTCATGGGAAAGATAAGAGAGCATACCGACAAGTTAGAACCTAATGTCGGGGATATATGGCACATTGATGAGCAAAAGATTAAGGCAAACGGTGAGTGGTTTTACTCATGGAACATTCTCGATGAGAATACACGCTTCCTTATCGCCAATACAATTACGAAACAGAGAAGTATTCTCGAAACGGAAATGGTAATGAAGAAGGCAAAGAAGAATATACAGAACGCAAATCCAGAAGTGATTATCACCGATGGAATGCCTGCATACCACTCTGCCATAAGAAATGAATTTGGAGATAGCGTTACTCATATTGGTGGTGTTGGAATAAGAGACAGGATAAATAACAACGTTCTTGAACGCTATCACGGAACTTACAGGGAAAGAGATAAAGTTATGCGTGGTCTTGAGAATGACAGCACAGGAAAGCAAATGAACGATAACATGAGGACTTACTATAACTTCATTCGTGAGCATAGTGTTATCGGAAGAACACCCGCAGAGCAAGCGGGAATTAATCTTGGATTAGGAAAGAATAGAATGTATGGATTGTTGAGTATGGCGATAACCCCCGAATGCGACACCCATACTCTATCACCCTAATTTGCGACAGAACCAGTTGATTGCTGTATAACAACCAATAAGCCTGAAGTCCACGATTTCGGATGACTTGCTTATATACGAAGTACTTCGCATATCCTTCCATTTTGGTGTTATATCCGAACTTTTTATAGATATTTTCTTCACTCATTTCTTCGCATCACCTCTTTAACATTGTAACACGTTCCTTCATTAAAACTTTTGTTTTGCTTCTGTTCTCTCCTTGCTAATTGATGCTGTTGTCTCTCTTATTTCTCTACGAATAATGCCCATTTTCTTTACCTCTTTTTTCCTAGTTGATTTTCATTCCGTTTTTATACCTACTTTAAGCATAATAGGTGTCAAAATTGCCATGATGATGAAAATCCAAATCATGCCACCAATAAAAGTCCAGATCGTTTCACTTAGCCCAAATGTACCACGGAGATCTGCAAAGTAATTGCCTATTCCAAGAAAAAAATAGGAAAACACTGCCAGCAACATGCCACCTATACTTATAACATACCCAAGTCCTGTGGGTTTTCTTTTTCTATCTTCCATCTTATCGCCTCTTTTTCCTCAAATTCCACAATCCCTTTATGAAATTCCATCTAGGAACCTCTTTCATATACTGCCTGTATTCATCTCCGAATTTTACCTGGTCAAACTTTTCTTCCTGTATTTCCATTAGGTAGAATGCCAAAATAATCATTAGAATACCCAGAATTGAAAGAAGTGAAAATGAAACCCATGGACTAATAAAAAACACTATTGCAATAACCCAAACGAGAGCACTAAGATGTGTTGGATGTCTAACTATGCTATACGGACCTTCTGTTATTAAAACAACAGTAAAATCTTCAGCCTCGCATCCACCAATCCTTTTTCTCAAACGAGATGCAGGAATTGCAAGAGGGGTTATCGCAATTGCGATGGCAACGAATATACCAATTATGATTAAAGGTATTTCTATGGTCTGGGATTGGGTAGAGAAACTAAATATTTCTATCTTAAGATATTTGTAAACTGTTGGCAGAATGCAAAGGAAAAACCCCGCAATGCCCATTATACTAAATAATGTTCCTATTGGCGTAAATGAGAGCTTATCTACGATGAATCCTCTGCGTTTTGATTCCTCTTTGACCTCTTTAGGTGAAAGCTCACCTTTCTTATATTTCTCTGCAAGGTCTTTCACCGCTCCTTCTTTCCTATCATACGTTTTGAGCAATTTTCCTATTCTTTCAGCCATTTTATCGCCTCCTCTTTTTTAAATTCCATAATCCTTTTATGAAATTCCATCTAGGTGCCTCTCTAATATATTGTAACACGTCGCTTCATTAAAACTTTTGTTTTGGGATAAATGTCAATCATCCGAAACTCTCTCCTTTAAGGCAATGACCTTTGTTTTTGAAATATATTGGGCCTGTTACCATTTAGTCCCAAACATTTTATTCCTTTGCTGGTTTTGTTTTCATGGGCGAGAATGAAGAAAAAGAGTCCTAAGGAATGTTAGGCGAAGTTCTGGCGTTATCATAGTCAGCTACCTGCAACCCAAGCCCTTACAAGGGACTCAAGTTCTTTATCTTCATAGTTAAACTTAACCACAACCTCTTGCAGGTTTCCAGGTAACTTCTTGTATCCCCATAAGCACCTTCTTTTCGTCTCTTCCACACCATTTCGGATAAAGTAATAGGGCATGTTTACATGGAAAAACGAGATGCTGTCGGCATCTCTTAAAACATCGGCTCTTTTATTGCCTCCTACTTCATGACGGCTTACAAGAAAAAAGACATCCTCGACTAATTCTTTTCTTACATTGCATTCTTCCATTATTTCTTTCAAAATCTTAGCGCTGTTTAAAGCATGAGCTTTCTTAAACTCATCATAGCTCTTGTAATCCTTATATCTTACTTTCTGTTCTTCAATAGCTCTTTCAATGTCATGACCTAAAGCAGCTATTCTTAGGGCCTCATCAGCATCAGGCTTTAATTTAAGCAGCCATTCTAAGGTGTTTTTTGCATGGATTGGGTCTTCGGGAACAAGCGATTTTTCGATAATCCCGTCAATCTTCTTCTTTACGCAGTCAATACTATCTATTGTTATATAGAACCACCACCCTTCTTATATTTTCTGTATTCATCAAAATAGCGATTAAAAGGATTGCTAAAAACGGTAGGTTTACTATTTCCCCCAGAAATAAAAAGGGTATATTCAGTAATGCAAAAATGAATATGATAAATATCCTAACATCACGACCCATTCTGAAATAGTGTTCTTTTGACCCGATTATTTTCTTCATCAAGCCATCATATTTGTCAGCGGTATAACTATTCATGAAAGTGCCAATGATCGCCAGAAATCCGATAAAGAGATATAGGAGGTTTCCACTTAGAAAATAGACGTAATAAGTCAGACCGAAAAGGAGGAAGGCATCTGCATAGCGGTCTAAAACAGCATCAAACCATGCGCCGTATTCTGTTTCTTGAAATTTCAATCTTGCTATTTCACCGTCACAGCCGTCAATAACAGATGCTGCTTGGGCCAGTATTGCTCCCCATAATAGAAAAGTGTATTCTCCTAAAAAGAAGAAAATTGCTCCGATGCAACAAAGGATAAAAGAAAGGAATGATATAAAATTTGGAGAAATATTAGTTTTTACAAGATACTTTGAAATCCTAATTGATAACGATCTGTTTAAGTGTCTTGATATAGGCCCATCAGAGGGTTTTTCCAAAGTAGCTAAAAGCTTACCTCCCGCTTTCTTAAATGCCTCCTCATCATCTACATCAATCCAGAAGTTATCTTTAATATCGAGGACTTTCGCCTTTCCCTTTTTAGCCAATACTCTTACCCCTCCCGTGAGGGATGTGTCGCCGTTACCTGAGCTTTCTTCGATGGCATTAAATATTGCCGGAGAACAAAGGAAAATTCCTGTATCATAGGCATTATATTTCTTGATGCCCTTTCCAATGTCTAAAATCCTATCGTCTTCCACAAGAACTTTGGTAACATCATCAATATCAACAAGTTTGTTTGTCTTGATGTTGTAGTCTACAACCAGTATAACTTCATCATCTGCTATCTTTTCATTCTTCAGTTTCACTAGTATCGATTCGTCAAAGATATGGTCACTCATTAACAGGATAAAATTTTCTTTAAGCGTGTCTTTTGCTTTAAGAACTGATATACCATTTTCCTTTTCCCAATCATCATTTATGATATGGTTTATCTTTATACCTCTGTTCTGACTGAGCCTATCAAGATGCTGCCTTACCTTTTCACCATTGTACCCTGTTACCACATAAAAATCTGTTAGACCACCCTTCTTTGCGGTTAATATCACCCGTTCAATGAGGGATAATCCCAGAAGCGAAATAATGGGCTTTGAATCGCTCTTAGTTGACAGTCTACTTCCCTGCCCGGCAGCGATTATCAAGCATTTCATATTTAATCTTCTCTTTTTCCTTTGATAAAATCTTCTGTTAATAGATATGCTTCATCATCGGTAAACTGTTTTGGAGGGTGCTTCATAAAATAGGCCGACGGAGAATAGAGAATTCCGCCTTTACCTCTTTCAAGTGCCAGTTTGCAGCACCTTATAGCATCTATCACCACTCCTCCAGAGTTGGGAGAATCTTCTACAGAAAGCCGCAATTCGAGATCCATGGGAACATTGCCGAAAAGTTTGCCCTCCATCCTTAGAAAACAGACCTTGTTGTCTTTCTGCCATGCCACCCAGTCACTGGGACCGATGTGAATGTTTTCATCTTCCAATCGGTCTTTGGTTTGAGATTGTACAGCTTCGGTCTTGGACTCCTTTTTGGAAACTAGACGGCTTCTGTCAAGCATGTTCAGAAAATCTGTGTTTCCCCCGGTATTGAGTTGATAGGTCCGCTCAAGTCTCACTCCCCTATTCTTAAAAAGGTTGGTTAACACTCGATGAATTATGGTAGCGCCGAGCTGGGATTTTACGTCGTCACCAATAATGGGTATTCCCTCCTTTTCAAAACGTTGGCCCCATTCGGGATTGCTGGCGATGAAGACAGGCATATTATTTATCAATGCCACTCCCGCGTCCAGGGCGCATTCTGCATAAAATTTAACAGCATCTTTAGAGCCCACTGGGAGATAATTCAAAAGGATCTCAGCCCCAGACGCCTTTAATATATCTACTATATCCTCTTTTGTTGCCTCCTTCTCATCAGCGGGAAGAAATCTATACTTCTCCTCGTAACTCTTCATATGTTCGGCAAAGCCGTCCAGTATTCTGCCCATCTTTACCTCGACACCTGTCTTTGGCATATCTTTACAGAATACTGTGGTGCAGTTTGGAAGTTGAAAAATGGCATCTGACACATCTTTTCCCACCTTCCTTCTGTCTATATCGAATGCTGCTACTACTTCAATATCGTAGGGCTTATAACCACCGATGTCCCAGTGCATCAATCCTATAGCCTCTTTGCTATTCTTGTCTTTATAGTACTCAATACCCTGCAGCAATGAACTTGCGCAGTTACCAATCCCTACAATTGCGATTTTGATTTTCTCCATAAACAATCATCTCCTTAATTTTATATGTAAAGCCAAAATTTCACATAACTTTTCATACCTAAGTCAAGTTCGTATATCATTCCAATTTAGCATTATATCCGAACTCGCCATTCCTTCATTCACTTTTATATATTGCCTCTCTATTATATTGTATGTTTGTTAGTATTGTAATACATTGACTTTATTATTATAACACATTGCTTTATTAAAACTTTTGTTTTGGTATAAATGTCAATCATCTGAAACTCTCTCCTTTAAGGCAATGACCTTTGTTTTTGAAATATATTGGGCCTGTTACCATTTAGTCCCAAACATTTTATTCCTTTGCTGGTTTTACTTTCATGGGCGAGAATGAAGAAAAAGAATTCAAATGCCCAAGATGCGGCAGTGAGAATGTGGGCATAGTTTTGAGGGTGCCATGGTCGACTGACGGGCTTATTACCCCAGAAAAACATGTGTTTCTTGAATGCAGGGACTGCGGGCATACTGTATCAATTGATAAGGTTGCTAAAAAAGACGGAAAAAAGTAGATGCCCTGCGATATGTAAAAATTTTATTTTGCAGGTATTTTGTTAAAATGTTACTTAAATTAGGTAAATAGTAACCAAAATTATAATATTTAAACAAATTTTTATGATTAAGAAAAAATTATTTATAATGGAATGCCCATTATCATCCAAGATGAATCTAGTAAAAAAGATATTAGAGGAACATCTTGTTGAGGGAGAGCTGAAGAGTGGTTCTGACATTGCCATAAGAATAGACCAGACGCTTACACAGGATGCAACTGGCACAATGGCTTATCTGGAGTTTGAGGCAATGGGGATCCCGAGAATGAAAACTGAGTTGAGCGTTAGCTATGTAGACCACAATACACTGCAATCGGATTTCAGGAATGCCGATGACCACCGTTACCTTCAGTCAATAGCAGCAAGATACGGACTTTATTTTTCCCGCCCCGGAAACGGCATATGTCATCAGCTCCATCTCGAGCGGTTTGCACGCCCCGGCAGGACACTGCTTGGAAGCGACAGTCATACGCCGACGGCGGGCGGCGTGGGCTCGCTGGCAATAGGCGCCGGGGGGCTGAACGTTGCAGCTGTTATGGCGGGTGAATCTTTCACTCTTAAGTGTCCCAAAGTCGTGGGTGTACGCCTCACGGGAAAACTTCCGGCATGGGTATCTGCAAAGGATGTTATTCTGGAGCTTTTGAAAAGAGTCGATGTAAAGGGTGGCGTTGGTAAGGTATTCGAGTATTTCGGACCCGGCGTAAAGACACTCGGTATCCCGGAGAGGGCAACGATAACAAACATGGGCACCGAAACTGGGGCCACTACAAGCATTTTTCCGAGTGATGAATTGACAAGGCAGTGGTTTGAGGCGCAGGGCAGGGTCGAGCAGTGGGTTCAACTTGAGGCAGATGATGAGGGTTACGATGAAATAATCGAAATCAATCTAAGCGAGCTTGAACCCATGGTGGCGCTTCCCCACAGTCCCGGAAACGTGAAAAGGGTGAGGGACATCGAGGGCATGGAAGTGCAGCAGGTTACCATAGGTTCGTGCACAAATTCATCTCTCAGGGATTTGAAGATGGTCGCCCAGATACTGAAAGGACATACCATATCGACCGATATTTCATTGCTTATAAATCCGGGTTCCCGTCAGGTGGTGGAGCATCTTGCTGAAACTGGCGAATACAATTATCTGGTGGAGGCAGGTGCCCGGGTAATAGAGAATGCATGTGGACCGTGCATAGGCATGGGCGGTGCTCCTCCGTCGGGGTCGGTGAGCGTGAGAACATATAACAGGAATTTCGAGGGCAGAAGTGGCACAAAAGATGCAGGTATTTTTCTTGTAAGCCCAGAGACTGCGGCAGCCACGGCGATAAAGGGCGTTCTGACAGACCCGAGGAATATGATAGGTATGGCCCCCGAGATAAAACTCCCGGATAAATTCATCATAAACGACAACATGATAATCCCGCCGCTTCCGTCGGAGGAAGCATCACGTGTCGAAATAATCAGGGGTCCGAACATAAAGCCCCTTCCTGATTTCCCCGAATTGCCGGAAAAGCTCGAGGGTACGGTACTCATCAAAGTTGAGGACAACATCACCACGGATCACATCATGCCCGCCGGAGCCAAGATTTTGCCGTTAAGGAGCAATATACCGGAGATATCCAAGTATGTATTCTCCCGCATAGATGAAGAATTTTACGGCAGGGCAATGGAGAAGAACGGCGGTTTAATAATAGGCGGCGAGAATTACGGACAGGGTTCGAGCAGGGAGCATGCCGCCATAGCCCCGAAATATCTCGGAGTGAAGGCGGTTATCGTGAAGTCGTTTGCAAGGATACATCGGGCAAACCTGATAAACTTCGGTATTTTGCCATTGATATTTTCAGACCCGTCCGATTACGATAGAATAGAACAGGGAGACATGCTTGAAATATCGTTGGATTCATTGCCCCATGAACTGACTCTCAGGAATATTACAAAAGGAAGCGAGTATAAATTGAAACATGATCTCGGAGAGGAGGAGAGGAAAATCATGATGATAGGTGGTCTTCTTCCTTGGATAAAAAAGAAAGGGGGCAGATAGACCTAACCGGGAATTAGGGAATTGAAAGTACAGTATATAATAAAAAGATATAAGTAATAAATAAAAAAGAGGAAAAAGGTGGTTTGAAATGGCACAGAGAGGAATACGTGAATATGACGCAAAGAAAATGCTTGCGAAATATCTGCCGGAGTTTTCCGATGGAAAGTTTACACTTCCAGGGGAAAGCACTCTGGTTACCGCCGGTCATACGATTGACGAGGCGGCAAATGAACAGCCTTGGATAAGGGAAGAAAAACTTGTGGTAAAACCCGACCAGCTTTTCGGGAAGAGGGGGAAACACGGCTTAATTCTGTTAAATGCGGGTTTTGATGAGGCAAAGCAGTGGATAAATGAAAGAATGAACAAGACGGTGGCGATAACGGGCGTCGAGGGCAGACTCACTCATTTCCTTGTGGAGCCGTATATCGAGCATGATAAGGAATATTATATAGCCATAAAGGATGACAGGGAGGCGGACCATATTTACTTTTCGACTGCAGGGGGCGTTGACATAGAGGAAAACTGGGATAAAGTCATCGCCATCGATGTACCGGTTGGGAAGGGGCTGGATGATATCGATGTGAGGGGAAAACTTTCCTCCCAGTTGTCGGGCAGCATGCTTGATACGATGGAACCATTTGTGAAAGCCGTATACACGTTTTACAAAGAGCTTTATTACTCGATGTTTGAACTAAATCCGTTCACCATGGCGGGCGACGGCAAAGTCGTACCGCTGGATATGGTGGCAAAACTCGATGATACCGCTGCCTTCTGGATGGCAAATAAATGGAGAGATATGGAATTCCCTGCTCCGTTCGGAAGGGGTATGACTTCTGAGGAGAAATACATAAAGGGACTGGATGAGAAGTCCGGAGCGAGCATGAAGTTGACGGTTCTGAACCCCAGGGGGCGAATATGGACGATGGTCGCAGGAGGCGGAGCAAGTGTCATTTATACGGATACGATAGTTGACCTTGGTTACGGCAACGAGCTTGCAAACTATGGCGAGTACAGTGGCAACCCGACGACTGATGAAACATGCGAGTATGCAAAGACAGTAATTGATTTGATGACAAGGGAGAAAGACCCGAGGGGCAAGATTTTGATTGTTGGCGGAGGTATAGCCAATTTTACTGACGTGGCAAAAACATTCCAAGGGATAATAAAGGCATTGAAGGAATACAAGAGTAAACTCCAGGAAAACAACGTGAAAATCTATGTCAGAAGAGGCGGCCCGAATTATCAGGAGGGTCTGAGATTGATGAGGGAACTCGGAAAGGAAATAGGAGTGCCGATAGAGGTTTATGGGCCGGAGATGCACATGACTCGGATAGTTAAACTCGCTCTGGAAGGAGGTGAGTAGTAATGGCATCAGATTATGAACTGTTTAATGAAAAAACAAGGGCAATTGTTTATGGAAACCAGCAGAGGGCAATCCAGAGGATGCTCGACTTTGATTATCTTTGCAGGAGAGAGAAACCTTCCGTGGCGGCAGTGATAAATCCGACCAGGGAGGGGTATACGAAAGTATTCTTCGGCACAAAAGAAATCCTGATACCGATGTACAGGAAGCTTGAGGAGGCGGTCGCCCGCCATCCCGAGGCGGATGTCATGGTGAATTTTTCCTCTTACCGCTCTGCATATCAGACAACAAAGGAAGCGCTGGAGACGGACGGCATAAGAACCGTTGCCGTGATAGCCGAGGGTATACCGGAACGCCGCGAGAGGGAACTTGCCCATCTGGCAAAGGAGAAGGAAAAGTGTATAATCGGTCCAGCGACCGTGGGCGGTCTTAAGGCCGGAGCATTCAAGATCGGAAATACCGGAGGGGCAATTGATAATCTCAAATCACTGAAACTTTATCGTCCCGGTTCAGTCGGCCTGGTTTCCGTTTCCGGCGGCATGGTCAATGAGATGTTCAATATAATCCAGCAGAACAGCGACGGTATATATGAAGGGATAGCAATAGGCGGTGACAGATATCCAGGTTCCACCTTGGTAGATCATCTCCTGAGGTACGAGAAGAACCCAGATATAAAGATGATGGTCATGCTCGGAGAGGTCGGCGGGACGAAGGAATATGAGGTCGTTGATGCTTTGAAGGAAGGAAAGATTACAAAACCGCTGGTTGCATGGGTGACAGGCACGTGTGCCAAGGTATTCACGGGAGAAGTCCAGTTCGGTCATGCAGGTGCAAAAAGCGGAGGGGCGGAAACGTCTGCAGATGCAAAGGCTGCCGCATTGAGAGAGGCAGGAGTTATGGTACCGAATTCGTTTGATGATCTGGGGGACGTTATAGGGCAGGTTTACCAAAAACTGAAGGGCGAGGGCAAGATAGACGAGAAGGCGGAGGCGGAGCCCCCGGTCATCCCGATGGATTATGATAAGGCATTGAAGACCGGAACCATAAGAAAACCAAGGAATTTCATCTGTACGATATCAAATGACCGCGGCGAAGAACTGATGTATGCAGGAGTACCGATATCAGAGGTCATAGGGGGTAATATGGGGGTAGGTGGTGTGGTGGGGTTGCTGTGGTTCAAGAAATTGCTGCCGGAATACGCCCGCAAATTCATAGAGCTTGCCGTAATGATTACTGCAGACCACGGGCCTGCCGTTAGCGGGGCACATAATGCCATTATCACATCAAGGGCAGGGAAGGACATTATTGACGCCCTGGTTTCGGGGCTGCTCACTATCGGGCCGAGATTCGGAGGGGCAATAGCAGATGCGGCAAAATACTTCAAGCATGCATACGAGGCAGGCATGTCGCCGGAGGAATTTGTGGTGGACATGAAGAGAAAGGGAATGTATATCTCGGGTATAGGTCACAGGGTAAAGAGTGTGCAGAACCCCGATAAGAGGGTGGATCTGCTGAAGGAATATGCATTCGAATATTTCCCGAAAACAGACCTTTTGAACTATGCACTTGAGGTTGAGAAGATAACAACAGCGAAGAGAAACAATCTTATCCTCAACGTGGACGGATGCATAGGCATTCTGTTTGTTGACCTGATGAAGAGTACGGGCATGTTTAACGATGAAGAGATAAATGAATTCATAGATATGGGCGGCTTGAACGCTCTCTTTGTTCTTGGCAGGAGCATAGGTTTCATGGGCCATGCAATGGACCAGAAGAGACAGAAGGCTCGTCTGTACCGTCATCCGTATGATGATGTCTTGTATATTTCTCCAGATGAGGAAAAAGAGATGTTTGGAGGTGAATGATGTACGAAAAGGAAATAGAAGAGGCAAAAAAACATTTTGGAAATGTGTTGCAGGAGCAGCTTGAAAGGATAGAAGGAATGAAGAAGAAAGACGACTGGGTAGATTATAAAACGCTGGAGCACTTGGTTGTAGGTATTGTCGGCGGGGACGGCATCGGCCCTTACATATGCAATGAGGCAAGAAGGATAACCGAGTTTTTACTCAAAGACGAGGTCAAAGGCGGCAGAATCGAGTTCAGGGACATAAAAGGCCTTACCATAGAGAACAGGGCAAAAGTAATGAAGGCAATACCTGACGACGTCTTGGAAGCGGTAAAGAAGTGCAACGTTATATTGAAGGGGCCGACGACAACTCCAAAGAAAGGGGATCCGTGGCCCAATATAGAGAGTGCCAACGTTGCCATGAGAAGAAAGCTTGACCTCTTTGCCAATGTGAGGCCCGTCAAAGTGCCTTCGGAAGGAATTGACTGGATTTTCTTCAGGGAAAATACGGAGGGTGCATATGTACTCGGAAGTAAGGGTGTGGACGTTACAGATGACCTGGCGATTGATTTCAAGGTGATAACCACTCCCGGGGCCGAGAGGATAATACGCCTTGCTTTTGAATATGCGAGGAAGACGGGCATGAACAAAGTTACTGTCGTGACAAAGGCAAATATCGTAAAAAAGACCGACGGGAAGTTTCTGGACATGGCGGAACAAGTGGCCAAGGATTATCCCGAGGTGGAATGGGATGACTGGTTTGTGGACATCATGACGGCGAAACTCATAGACCCCGAGAGGAGGAAACAGTTCAAGGTTGTAGTGCTTCCGAACCTTTACGGTGATATAATAACGGACGAGGCTGCACAGATTCAGGGTGGTGTGGGCACGGCGGGAAGTGCAAATATTGGAAAGAGATACGCAGTGTTTGAGGCTATCCATGGAAGTGCTCCGAGAATGGTCAAGGAAGGAAGGGCCCAATATGCCGAACCGACAAGCATGATAAAGGCAGCTGCCATGTTACTCGGGCACATAGGTTTTCCGGAAAAGGAAAAGGAACTTGGCATGGCACTGGATATATGCAGTCAGTATGAGAAAAAGATTGTGTGTACCGGCAGGGAAGGGGGAGCGACCGGAGCAGAATTTGCCGACTACATAATGAAGACGATACAGGACCCCGGGCTGGAAAGCAAATGGAGGAAATACCAGCAATAAGATTGCATTCACGGCATCAAACCGATAATCTATCTCCGATGAATAGATTAACTTTGGAGAGTTGCAGTTATGGTTCAGTTGCATGAGCAAATATTCGGAGATACGCATCAGTCATTGATTGCCACAAGGATGAGAATCTAGGACGTGCTGCCCATCTGTCCCGTGATGGACCAGATCGGCTATTTCCTCATGGGGATATGGAGCGGTGCAACATTCGACGTTGCAATAAGATATTTGAATGAAGACCCATGGGAAAGGCTGAAAAAGTTGAGGAAAGCTTTGTCCCTCTGAAAGAAATTATCAGATTTTACCTGCATTCACAGTAATATCTCCGTGTCTTTGTCATTACCCAAATTCACTCTGCTATTGTCCGCAAACTTCAGATATGCTCGGAATGTTAAGTCAAACAGCCAGATGATAATAAAAATCAGGGGGATTTCAGTATGGAAGAAGGCTACTATCTTGATGATGGAACAAAAATCGATGAGGAATATATACCAGTTCCAGCGCTTTGCGATTCCTGCATAAGAAACGAGAGAAGGGAGGTCGCTTGTGAATTAACCCGTCTCGATCAAAGAAGTGAAATTCTAAAGGGAGAGATGTTCTGTTGCTTTGCCTACGAACCAAAAGATTCTGGCATCGATAAGGAGTCTATCTTAAAAGAAATGGAAGATTATCTCCATAAAAAGGGATGATATTCGCACCGTAATATCGTCCTTTCAAAACCCAAATTTATTATACGCTTTTGCCGATAATAGCTCATGAGAATCAAGTTACCCTATGGGAAGGGCTTTCTGGAGGCAGAAGTGCCGGATGAAAATTTAATAGATGTCATTTATCCGAACGAGGTCAAGCCGGAAATGGGCCCGGGGGGTTATATTGAGAAAGCACTGGATAATCCGATGGGATGTTATAAGATAAGTGAACTGGCAAGAAAGGGAATGAAAGTTTCACTGGTCGTTGATGACAACACACGCCCATGCCCTACCTGGGAGATGATGCCCCCTGTCACGAAAGAGCTTGAAAATGCAGGAATAAGAATGGAAGATATCACGGTCATATTTGCAACCGGCACCCACCGTGAGGTGAAACCCGAGGAGGCGAAAAAGCTGCTGGGCGGAAGCTATTCAGATGAACTGCGTTGCATAAGTAACAACTGCAGGGGCAGCGATTTCACATATGTCGGGACAACATCCCGGGGCACTAAGGTGAAGGTAAAAAATGCATTTCTAGAAAGCGACCTGAAGATTTTGCTCGGCGATGTCGAAATACATTACTTTGCGGGCTACGGCGGCGGGCGGAAGAGTATCCTTCCCGGTATGTGCCATTATTCAACAATCCAGCATAATTACACCACGAACTTTTTCAATCTCATGTCAAGACCGGGCGTGCTTGATGGTAATCCCATGTACGAGAACATGACGGAGGCCGCCCGCATTGCACCGCCCCATTTTTGTCTCAATGTTGTTCAGAACGCCCAGCACAAGATTGTGGGTGCTTTTGCGGGAGATTTCGATATGGTGCTGAGGAATGGTGCCGCCCTGGTCGATAGTATGTACAAGGTCAAGGTCGGGGAGAAGGCGGACATTGTTGTAACGGCCGCCGATGGTGCCCCTCATGACATAAATCTTTACCAGGCTTACAAGGCGATACACCTTTCATTGAATGTGGTGAAGGGCAATGGCATCATAATACTTGTTGCTCAATGTCCCGACGGCCACGGCTCCGATCCCTATTATGAATGGATGAGCAAATATAATACAAAGGAGGAGATGGAGGCGGAATTGAGCAAGGAATTCGTTCCGGGAGGGCATAAAGCATTTTATCATATGAAAGCTCTGGACAGAACTGCATTTTTCATGGTATCCGACATGGACAAGGGCATGCTCGAAAACGTATTCAGAATGAACGTTTTCGGAAGTGTCGATGAAGCGATAAACGAGGCGATACGGATAAAGGGAGATAATGCCAGAATCCTGGTCTTTCCGAAGGGAACGACGACACTCTCGATGTAACCCCGTGCTTTCCAGTTCGAAGATGATTATAATAATTGATGATGGAGAAGAAAATAAAAAATAGGGAAAACAGAAGCCTGCTGGATTTATTAATGTAAGAGTCATATAGGTAAATAGGCAAAATGAAGGTAATGAAAATGGAGTTTTGCTGACTAATAAGTAAACTATTTAGTTTGTTAACTTAATTGCTTATTTTAAAAACAAAAAAATTCAAAAAAAAAAAAAAATTTAAAAATTTTTAACAAAAAGTTGTCAATTTCAGGTTCAACAATCTTACAAGCATTTCATAATATTTTGCCTTTTTATCATATCTTTCTTTGTTCTCTCCTATAAACATCATATTTCTCTTTTCCTTTTATGTGTGTAAAAGGAAAAATAACAGATGTAAAACAAATTCAAATTTATATCTTAACTTTCAAAAAAAAACAAAAAAATTTCAAAATGAAAAATACAGACGAAAAATCGGCAAATCTGTAACCACCAAACAGAACCACAGAACAAATGGACATATATATTAATGAGTAATATAATGCCTAAATATGTGTGTTGATATTTTAATACTAATAGGATTGCTATTTAATGTGATTGGAGTTATTATTTTGCTAGTACCACAAATATTTGTAAAAGAACGAAAGTTATATCCAGGGACTGACCCAGTAACTCGATTCAGAAAGGAAGAAAGACCTACTACTATTTTAGGTTTAGTTTTTATCCTCATAGGATTTATTATTCAATTTGTTGCCCAATTTGTTTAAATGCCTCGTATTAGACAGCCCATTTTATGCCTCGAATTTATTGACAGAACCCCACCACAAATAGCAAATACTTTAACTACATCTTGTTATCTATCTTTATGTGGATATAAATAAAGGAGGGAGATGATATGAGTAAAGTCAAGAGCAAAAAAGATATATCTCCAGGAAAGAAACCTGGGCCTTTAACAAAGAAGGGAAGAAAGGAACGTAAGAGAAAGAGAAAAGAAAAACATGTCTTGCGATGACTGCAAGTTCTCCATGTTGTTTAATAAAGATATACCACCCAATTTTTGATTGCCTTCTGCTATGACACAAGACCGGCAATCGACTTTTATCCTGAGGGCATGAATGACGTAGTCCATTGAGGTCGGGAAGGCTCGTTTCCTGATTCGAGAATGTCCTTCCATTCCCCGTCTGTCAATCTGTCTCCCATGGGCTGCTTGAACTCGTAGTAACTGAATATAGGGCCGGCACCAAGCATAATCCTTCCGTCGGGCAGTTTGTATGCCACCAGCAGCATATCTGCATAGCCGACTCCTTCCTCCAGGCATTTTCCCGTGTTCATGTCGGTATGCACGTCCGCTACCATCGTCATTTCCTTTCCTTCCCCGACTCCCGTAACCGCCCCGTCCATTATGTCCCCGAAATCCTGTATAAATGTATAATCGACTTCGCTCAGCCCGTCGCCCTCAAGTTCTTTCACGGAAATGTCTACGAGTTTTTCAAGTGCATCCTTCAGTGTGTCAAGCCTCTCCTTTTCAGAATGGTTTATTGCATTCATATGCTCCAGTCCCTCTGAGGTCATGTTTGTCAATGCCATCAGCCGAACATAAAATTCCGGTACCGGCTCGACGTAGCCGGAGGGCGGGGCAGGGGGTATACTTGTAAATTCCGGTGTGTAGCTCTGTTTTGCATAAAGTATTGTATCATGCCTCAACTCTGTCCATGAAGCAAGGGAAGTCTGCAATTCCTTGTCAAGCCATGCCTTTGTTTGCATAAAGCTCGGATAACCCTCCTGGAATTCCTTCAATAGGGCTTTCAGTGCGTAAAGCCATCCCCAGTACAGGTTTCGGTTCCATTCAGTGACATTGAAGTTTTCGAACTCCTCTCTAAGAATGTTAAGCTGTTTGTCATAGCTAGTATTTATCCCCTCGTATTCAGTATCTCCTTCATAAACCAATATATTTTTTGCCCTTTCCGAGCCCAATACCGCCATCACATCCAGACCTCGTGGAAAACATCTCGCCGGCCCACCGTCGGTCATCTCCATTGTGAATGGCCGATTATCGCCAAATTCATTCCCGATATACATGCCGACCGCAGGCGAAACAAGTTGCTGGAACATATAGGAATCTGGCACAAAGCGCTGTCCCATGAAACGCATGCCCTTGGTCTTATCAAGGCATTCATTCAGCTTTTCCTTTGTAAATGGCGGGTATATCACACATACACCGCTTCCCCCGTATATCCGGGGACTTCGCAGTTGTGCAAGTTCTGCCGTGAGGGGCAGCAGTCCGCTATCGCTTGCAAGAACGGTGAAATTAAATACCGAATCAAAGACTTTCTTTATTGCATCCGAATATTCAAAAGGTGTCAGATCGTCCGCCAACCCAACAAAAAACGAGGTTATGGCATATATCCTTTCCCATACGTGCATTGCCGTCGAATTGCCAGCAGCAGTTTCATTCAGTTCAACGGAAATCAGGGATGCCTGGACGGTGGCTATTTTTGCGTTCTCCTCGCTTATGAGCGCATCATCCCCTCCTTTGAGCAGGAATGCCATTCTTCCGTACCACATCATTGCCCTGAAGTATCTGAATAATTCCTCCGACCGGGTGTAATGACCGCGGGGCACATACTGGGAGTAATCCTCATCGTATCCGAAAATGGTACTCTTTTTTAAACCGTTGTGTCCATCAATGGCTTCTATTTCCGATTCTACCTCGCTTTTCACGTAATCGGGCAATTTGATATCTACCTCTCTGATATTTTCCGAGCCGTTGTATCCTTCGGAGGGGGTTTGCAGAAGCTCCAGTCCGACCATGAAAAAAGCCACGTTGCGTCTTGCCGCTTCTTTCAGTATGGGCTCGGTGAATGTGCCGTAATCTTTCTTGGCTCTTCCGGCCATTTCAATGCTTATGTTTAAGATACCGTCAAAAAATTCTCTTTCCTCGATGTTCTTCAGCAGTTCGTTGAACTGTATATGATAGATATGGAGAAGGCTGTCGGATGTGATGAAAATCGGTGCGTTCATTCCCTTCAGGGTTTTGTACGGTTCGATGATATCATTTGTTTTTTCGTAATCGATGGCAACGAATCCGTTTTTTCTCAGTAGGGATTTCTGCTCGTCACTCAGCCTGAAGATGTCGTCCATTTCCTGAAAATTCGTAACTTTATCAAGTTCCAGCGGCAAATTGTAATCTGCGCCGTCAAGATTTATTGAAAAACCCTCGTGGGAGTAATAGGAGGTGAATGCGGCCTTCGGATTGCTGATATGAGACGAGGTTGCAGGAGGGATATTTATTATCCCCTTTTCATTTATACAACCGCTCAAACTACTCAAAATAAAGGTACATATCATTGCAAGTGCTACCAACTTTTTCATTTAATCCACCTTCACTTAGATAAATGAAGGCAAGGTATAAATCTTTATGTAAAATGTTCACCTTGAAAGAAATGATAGTATATATCCTCATTTTTATGTGGTGGTTTTTTTAATTCAACAGAATTCCTCGTGGCAAATTATTTCATCAATGCTCTTCCTTTTCTTCTCCGCCGGTTTTTCCTCATCGGGGTATCCAAGTGTCATTAAACTCACAACCTCGCAATCTTCCGGTATATTTAGCGCTTCTTTTGCCATATCCTGATAAAAGGCACCTACCCAGCATGTACCCAGGCCGTATTCAACTGCCGCTAGGGCAATGTGCTCCATGGCTATTGATATATCAACGTGCCTTGCCGGAACCCCGCATGTCATTGTATACGATGTTTCCGGTGAAACGCCTGCTATGATTACAGGAGCTTTTTCCACGAAGTTCTGCCCTTTTGCCACCTCGCGCATTTTTTTACGCTTCGCTGCGTCTTTAATGACTACGAATTTCCATTCCTGGCGGTTTTTGGCGGACGGGGCAAGGCGGGCTGCATCGATTATTTTGCGTATGCTATCATCTGGTATTTCCTTATTTGTATAACTCCTGACGGAATGCCTTTTTTCCATTGCCTCTATGATATCCATGGTTCTAAATTTCTTTCCTCTTTTTATTCCTATCGCTATATTTTTAAAGCAGAAGCATATATAAAAAACATGTTCACGGTAAAAATAAAGGCTGATTTTCTGAAGAACGTAGTGGATGCAACCTCAATACTTGTTGACGAGGCAAAGTTGCACATTACACAGGATGAAATATTCTCAAGGGCGGTGGACCCTGCCCATGTAGGCATGGTGGATTTTAAACTTAAGGCAGATGCATTTGAAGAGTATGATGTTAAAGAAGACGCAGAGATTGCGGTAGACTTGGAGAAGTTAAGGTCTATGCTGAAGCTTCCGTCCACCGAGGACACAATCTCGCTGGTATACGGGGAGGAAGGCAGGTTGGTCGTTCAAATGGGGAATTTGACCAGAAAGATGAGTCTGCTTGACGCATCGGGTATGACGGATACTAAGATACCCAGCCTGGAATTGGCCATGGAGGTGGTTATAAAATCATCCGAGTTATCAAGGGGAGTCAGGGCATCCGAGGCGATTTCCGATCACATAGCGTTATCTGTCGACCCTGATGGATTTGAACTTTCTGCCAAGGGAGATACAGATACTGTAACGTTGAAGATACCAAAAAGCCAGCTTGTTTCTTTGAAATGCACCGAGCATGTGAAAAGTCTTTTCTCCCTTGATTATTTCAGCGACATGATAAAGTCGGCGAGGAGCGGTGAAATAAAACTCTATTTGGGGAATGACTATCCTGTAAAGATGGTGTTTCAGATAGCAGAGGGAAACGGAGAAATCACGTACCTGCTTGCACCGAGAATAGAGTCAGATTGAACAGGGTGCATTACGGGGAATAGGGCAATCGCCAAGGATGGTAAATTTGTTTATTGGTTGTAACTCCATTCGTATTTCATTCTGCCATTTTTCTTCTTTCATTAAAATAACAACTCTATGACAGATGTGTATTTTCGGCACGGCTGCTTTGTCAATATGTCTTGACAGAGTCTATAAATATCGTTCTGCAATTTAGTTAGATGTCAGCACCATGGCACCAATTATGAATGAAATAAACGATATAAAAATAAGTGAGGACGTTTTAAAAAAAGCCACCATGTGCAGCAAGAATCTATCCTGCCTGAATCGTGAAAAGAGAGATATGTGCAGAGTCGAATATGCAGTTAGCAAAGACCTTCTTTTTGTCAAGAAAGATGGTGTCCCGTTCTGCAACTACCGAATGTTTTACGGAGATGGTGCAATATGCAAATGTCCTGTAAGGATAGCGATATATGAACGCTACCATATCTGAAGATGACAACTTCATATTACTTCTTTAACACATCTTAGCGAGAAATCCCCAACCTTTAGGTAGGGGATGAATCGCGTACACGTTTTTTTTAGCAAGGCTTTTCAGATAATATTTGTTTTGAATTTTGGACAGGCGCACCCGCTAAAGCGGG
>Ga0315549_1000312_pt1 | contig 58934 bp, 52 predicted proteins | sample SalMarSW160200MG_FD_203101 | JGI IMG/M metagenome (GOLD analysis project Ga0315549, IMG submission 203101) | Salt marsh sediment microbial communities from the Plum Island Ecosystem LTER, Massachusetts, United States - Salt Marsh Sediment SW1601-200 ...
GCGGCGGCCTATCAATGTCGTTCGAGCCGACCCCGCCTACGGCGGCTACGTCCTGTACTCGCATCTGAGAGAAATCCTTTCTCTCCTTGCTGCGTACAGGATGCGGCTCAACTCCCGTGCCGTTAGCGGTATAAAAAGATACACTAATAATGAAAAAAATTATGACATATAATTTAGCATTTATGCCGTATGCAAATTTTAATGGAGAATTAAAATTAGGCGGTTATAATATATGGCCTTTTTATAGTAATTTAGAACAAAGAATAAAGGACAGAATTGTTCGTTCTCAACTAAAAAAATATTTTAAAAGATTTTATGAATATAAATATTATCGAGATAAAGGTGGTAAAGATATTCGGTTAGAATCAATATATATAATTACTCCAGAAAATTTTACTATTGGAAAGGACTCAATATCAGATCAACAGAAAAAGGATATTTTTTCTCTAAGTAATATTATAGCATTTTCATCAATATTTGAGACAGGATTAGGTCATCAAACTATTGATGCGTTTGTTGTGTTTTTTCAGAATTTTACTAAAAACCGTGAAGGACTGAGTGTTTGGAATAAACATTATACAAAATATAATTTATTTAAAATTATGAAACCTATACACGTAGATAGTCCGTTTTTACCGTTTTATAAAACTAAATTATGCGATGTTTTAGCATATGGATTACATCTCCGAAGTAGTAATCAGAATTTAAAAAATATTTATCGATCATTAGAATTGTTATTTCACACCATAACATTTGGTGAAATGATAACAAATGAACATAGATTATTAACTTTATTAATGGCTTTCGAGACATTACTACAATTTGAGAATAAAATAGAGTTTGTTAAATTTCTAGAAAAATACATACATGATTTAAATCCAATATTGACAACTAGATTAATTAATAGATCTGGAGTTAAACAAATCAAGGTCAAAAAATCTAAAACAAGCTGGTGGGCATATGATTTATATAATCTAAGAACTCAAATTATTCATGGAGAAGATGCTGATTGGAAAATTACTGAATATGGAGATATTTGGACTAGAATCAAGTTTGCTGGATTATTATTTCGACGAATATACAAAAACGTATTGGAAGAAAATAATTTATGGAAAAGTGATTTTATAGAAGGACTTATAGAAGCATTTGATTTTGACTCAGAATTGGTAAAAATAATGGATGAATTTAAGGAAATGAATCCAGAATTGTACCCCAAATAACCGCTAACCATTGCGTGCACCTAACAGCCAGAGCTGTTCGATGAATTCAAGATTTTGGCATTTTATCAGATTTATGAAAAGAAAAAATGATAGGCATTTTTATCTGGCTGTAGGTGACGCTCGCCCGTTAGGCATATAAATTATAAAGAATCGAACGAGGTTAAAATGGTGAATTATAATCCAAGACATCTTTCTATCCAGTCTATTGCAGCAGCAGTCGCTATCGCCGTTACTTTCACATCTCTTGGTTATTGGGTAGGTAAGCGAACAAATTCACAATATGAAGAAATATCTATGAAAAAATGGATAGGGACTTGGGACACAAATACAGACACCTATAAGAATCTTCGTGTGGTTTTTCATGAAGAAGATGGGAGAATTATTGGATCTTATAATCACCCTTCATCTAATAAAGTATTGATTGATGGGAAAATAGAGGCCAATGTAGATGGGTATAGTATAATAGGGAAGTGGACAGAAATGTATGAAGGTAAGAAGTTAGATGGACTCATACATTTTGTATTACTCCCAGATAAAAAATCGTTTCTTGGTAGTTATACTCGAAGTTGGGAAGGAAATATACAACGATATGTTTGGAGCGGTTTGAAGGTTGCGAATTAGAAAAGGTAAATGGACAGACTACCAGGGCAAATTGGAGTCATACCTCGAAAGCAGAAATAAAAAAATAAAGTAATGATAAAAAAAACTGGTGGAGAGAAACTTTTGCCTAACCATTGCGTGCACCTAACAGCCAGAGCTGTTCGATGAATTCAGGATTTTTGGAATCTCATAAGGTTTTTGAAAAGAAAAAATTATGCGCTTACTTATCTGGCTGTAGGTGACGCTCTTCGTTATACCGTATAAAAAATGAACTCACTTAAAAAATATAAAGGTATATTGGAATGAGATTATTCACATTGAACGATAAGGGTAAAATGTTGCCCTATAAAGAAATCAAATTTAAAAATGATAATCTTGAAGCCGACTTGGAGTTATTATTAGAAAATAATCCCGAATACTTTTTTGAAAATAGCAAAATATTGATAATCGGTCGTCAAGTGACAACAAATTTAAATACTTTTATTGATTTGCTAGGAATTGATAAAACCGGTAATACCATCGTAATAGAACTTAAAAGAAATAAAACGCCAAGAGAGACCGTTGCCCAATTATTGGAATACGCTTCTTTTAGTCTAATTAAACACATAAATCGTATAAGTCTCTTATTTATATGGTAGTTAGCATTTTTAATTCTTCACCATATATATTTTTCTAAGTTCATAGGATTCTTTATCCCTATCATCCCAAAGTATTTTTTCTGGAGAGGACTTACATTTGTAATTTTAGGCAATATTTTACTTCTATCCTCAGCTTTGGAAAATTTTACTTTATATTTTATCAGCTTACACTTAGATATCTCTTCCAGAGGTTCTGTTACCGATTTACCTCCAAGGTAATTTATCTCAAATATTCTTTTCAATAACAAAGCTAATATACATATAAAAACGTGAGCTCTTACTCTCACTTCAAGCCAGTGTCTTATAGGTCTAATATCTACAAAATTCTTAAGATCATCAAACAGTATCTCAACTTCTGATAAATTCTTATATGATTCTACCACTTTGCTCATCCCTATATCATTTCTGTTCGTTAAAAGAACAAATATCCCATCAAGTCTCTCCTCCTTCTTTATATTCCTTGTATTCAGTTTATAACCTACGGCTTCCTGTCTCTCTTTCTCCCTATCTATATCAAAATATCTCCTGTATTTACCTTTATATCCCTCAAATATCTTATTTACTGATTTCTCTATTTCATGGATTTTTTTCTTCCTTTTACTTCCTGAAAATAAATTGTCCAGTTCTCCAGATAACCTTTCAATGTATTCAGCCCTTCTCTTATGATCAATTGCTCTCCTTTGCTCATTGAGACATATAATATATCTTAATTCATTCTCAAACTTTCCAACATACCTTTTTACTACATTGAATATCTTCCGGCAGATTTTAGAATCGAACCCCTCAGATATTTCCTTTTCCGAAAAGGAATCTTCGATCAAAATAGTCTTAAAATTACGATATTCTATCTCATCTTTATTGGTAAGCGCTTTTATCTTTTCCTCTAATATACTGACTCTTTCATCCCGAAACTTCAGGACTGATACACCACTTTCCTTTCCCATAGGGGATCCTTCGGATAATACCTCTTTTATTTTCCATATTAAAAAATCTTTTATTTTAACTCTCTTCTCTCTAATCTTTAATCCCTTATATTCTTCATAATGCTCTTTATCTTTGTCACCTTCTAAAAAAATCATCTGACATATCTCATCCTGACGAGTTTTTACACCCATTATATAATCGAAGCCCTGTCCTAATATCATATCCAGGTTCAATTTTGTTATCATACCACGATCACCTACAAAAACTGTCTCATCAATATTGTATTCTGACTTTAAATTACTTACTACTTCCTCTACCGTAGTCTCGTCTTTGGTATTTCCGGTAAAAACATAGTGTTTCAGAGGATAACCTTCGTAAGAGGTTACAACTCCTATAATTATCTGTTCTTTATCTCCCCTATTATCTCTACTATAACCATTTGCTCCTAATGGACAGTTCTCTGAATAGAAAAAACTTGAGGTGATATCATAAAAAGTCAGTTTAACATTTATGCTGAATAAGTTCCTTAGCTTACCAAATATGGCTAACTCAAGCCTATCTTTTATCTTTAATAAATAATCCATACTCCTATAAAAATAGGTTACATTGCGGGAAAGTTGTGAATAACCTTTCATCTCTTTGTAACATGTCGTCTCTATCCATCTTGTAATACCAAGTTTGCTTAAAGGATTAATACACCTATTGATGATCATCATCTCTATGTATTTCTCAACCTCAAATAAAATTCGTTTATTCCTCAATCTTATTTGACTTTTGATCATCTTGGATAATTCTAAATTGTCATAGACCTTCTTCCAAAATATTATACTGCCATGATCTAAAGATTCTATTATCTCTACATCTTCACTTAATGAATATTCTTCCATCCTAAAAATCGTTATCAATCCATCTATCAAGTTGCTAAGGTCTTGTGGTTTTAACCTTTTGACATTCCCCAAATTAGCAATATTTTTGGTGGTAGAACCTTTCCCTTTTTTATATACAGATTGGCTAACAACAAGATATTCATAGGTAGTACCATTTTTTTTGTTATTTCTAACTATTCTAGGAAACATTTTAGATTTATCTCCTTTTTAAATTCATCACCCTAACTATTATAAGAATAATAATACTGATTGTCAAGAGATAAATATAATAAATTGAGTATTAAAGTAATATTTTCTGCACCATGTCTAATTCAGCTATATAAAAATATAAGTCCAATAATATCAAGAACTTACAGAAATTAGAACTGTCGAAAACAGCCTTTTTTAGGTTCTAACTGTTTAATTTGATTCTAAACACGGCAGACTATCCCCTGACGAGTATGATGTTATACGTCAACATCCGATACATGGGTACGAAATTGTCAAACATTTGAAAGATGATTATCCATATTTACTTAATGCTGTTTATCAAGAGCAAGAACGAGAAGACGGCTCTGGATATCCACAGGGACTGAAAGGCGATAAAATATGTGAATTTGCAAAAATTATAGGTACTGCGGATATATTTGAAGCTTTAGTGCATAGGAGAACCTATCGTGAAGGTTTTATAACCTATTATGCTATTCAAAACATTCTAGAAACTAAATCCCATCAATTCAGCGCCAAAATGATAAGATCATTGATAAGTGTAATTTCAATGTTTCCTTTGGGAAGCCTGGTCGAATTGAATACAGGTGAAATTGCCAGAGTCGTCGTCACAAATAGAAATAGACCAGTCAGACCTATTGTTGAAATAAGTGAAGATTTAGAAGGTCGTAAATTGGATCCGCCAAATAGGGTAAATCTTGAAAAAGAGCCCCTGATTTATATAACAAAACCAATCATTTAATAATACAATCAAATAAAATTTCTTCAGCTATAAATTAAAATCTACTTCTTTTAAGAATTATAATCACAATATCGTCTTGTACCAAATCGCTTTTAAAAACTTTATTTTTATACTCTGATAAAAACTTTTTAAACTTCTTAATATCCATATAAGCTTTTCTCATAAATATTCGGCTGAGATTATCTTTATTTAATTCTTTTGCACTTAAATTAAACAAAAGAACAATATCTGATTGATTAATATTTACAGTTACTTCTTCAGGCTCACTAATGTTCAAAACACCAAAATTTTTTATATTAATCTCAAAAAATCGGGTATCTTTAGATACAGAATTATAATGCACCACTGAATATTTACCAATACCAGTTATTGACATCCTCCCGGTGCCAATATCAACTATACTTAAAGAAAAATTCATTAATATATTTTCGAACGACATTTCGCTGAATATGTGAGATGTCCTTTCTAGTATTTCCGATGGACTTTTTTCTATTTTAAATACCGTATTAGCAATGCTCTTTATTTCTGACAAGCAAAATGCACTTTCTATAGAATTTCTTTGGATACTGGCAGTAATAGTTCCTAAATGACCAAAGCCGTCATCAAAAAAATCCCACCACGTTCTGGTATGCCCTTCTCTCTGAAACTCAAGTACATCTATTTGATAATCTTTTATCTCAGGTATTTTCCCGGGAAATAATTTCTGACATATTTCATTAAAAGAGTTTAATTCCCATTTTCTCTTCTCATTTTCCAATGAGTTTTGGATAAATCTTGAATTTTCAAGTACTATATTTATCTGAAATATATAAGTCTTAAGCATGTTTAAATCATCCTGACTAAAAGCATAGTTTCCATTCTTACCAGCATAAAGAATTCCACTAACCCTGTTTTCTTTGATTAACGGCACTGCCAAAATTGATCTCCAGGGCATTCCCATCAACTTCATATAAATAGTCCTATCATCTTTAAACACATCATTGACAATTATTGGACTCTTAGATGCAATAATCAATCTGGTCAAATCATTTTTAACTTCGAGAGCCATATTTCTACTTAGCGAATCTGGTAAATTTACAGATGAAGTAATTTTTGTACTTTTCCCTTTATTATCAATTAATTCAAACCAACATGCATCCGAACTCGTAGATTCCATAGCATACCGCATTATCGAATCAATTGACTGATTTATATTTTGTTTTGAGTCTATTATTTGGCTTACTTCTCTGAAAGAAATTATCTCTTTTGTTACTCTATCATAAAAATTGGCTGTTGGTAAGCGAAATAATATACCAATAAAAGAAAAAGTTGTATAAACGATAATAAAACCCATTGAGGAAATAGTAAATCCTTTTACCGTTATGCTATATGCATAAACAGGGACAATAAGACGAGATAAATATATATAAATGCATATAGGCAATATTATCAACATAATAATAAAAGCAGTAATTTTTTCATTCTTATTCAAAACATCAATCCATGATCTTCTGTATGAATTAAAAATAAAAAGTCCTCCCATAATTATAATAACAGCCCGGGAATACCAATTTAAATCTATATAAAAAGGCTTTGCCGGTTGGAATGAATACCTGTTTTCAAAAAAATTAAGAGCAACTGTAATAATAAGAATAGCAGAAATTAAAGCATGGAAACCTAATATTGCATATCGGGTTGGATTATAAAATATCAATTCTTTCATATTAAAAAGTAACAACATTAAAGCAATTACTACACATATAGCACAAACAGTAGATACAATATTCCATATAAGAGGAAATTCTGCTAAAAACGGATTATTATCCCAAATAACCAAATACTTTTTTAACACCAACTGCGGAAGAAAAAGCAATAATATCATAAAAACGATTCCAGCACCAAGAAACCACAAATTTTGCTTTAAAGATAGATTAAACTTCCTGAATATTTTTTTAATAATTGGGTAAAGACAGAGAAAAGCCAAAACAATGGCTATTTCTCGCTCATAACGGTAAATTCTTATAAATGACGGAACATAATAGAATACTGTATCAACAAATAGAATAAAAATAAATATAGCAACTGAAATAAAAATCAAAAATGGTGTCTTTAGGTAATCTTTCATCAGATTTCTACAGGCATTTTTTATATATAAACAAAAATAATATTAACCCTGTATATAAAAAAACCACTATGAGAAAAGGATTATTTTAAGATAGAAAAATTATTAACTGATTAACTATTGCTGCTTTTAAAGTATATTGTTTTCAGAATCAAGTCTAATAATAGTTGGCTTCCAATTGCTTAATTCATCAGCATCAACCATTGCATAAGACAAAATTATTAAAACATCGCCTTTTTGAGCAAGCCTGGAGGCTGCTCCATTCAAACATATATCTCTTCCTCCTGGTTCACCCTCTATAACATAAGTCTCGAATCTTGCACCATTATTTTTATTCAAGACATGAACCAATTCAAACGGAAAAAGATTCGCTGAATTCATCAATTCTTTGTCAATCGTAATACTTCCTTCATATTCTAATTCAGTTTCTGTAACTATAGCATTATGAATTTTAGATTTAAGCATTAATATTTTACTCATTTCTCCATATCCTTTATTTTTCAAATAAATTTATTACTAAAAGCTACAAACTTCAAATAATCACCCACGTAAGATAAATTATTTCTATTGACTAATCCAATTAAAAAAACCAAATCCTATTTTACCCTGCTATACATGGCAATAACAACAGATTGCATTATCACCTTCATCGAACCATTTTAATTCAATATAATGTTCTCTCTCCATAAAATTTGGATATTTTAATATTTATTATAAATTAAAGCAGATAGTTATGACTTAGATGGGAAATACTCTTATTGAAATTATTTTTATGGAAACTTTAATTCAAATTGATACTACTTTATTTTTTTTCTTAAATAAAACCATTTCAAACTTCCTATTTGATTGGTTTATGCCAATTATAACTAATCAGTGGATATGGGCTTTACCCATTTTAATTGTCTTGCTTGGAATGCTAATTTTGGGAAATAAGAAGGCACGAATTGTTTCCATTATTCTCATACTATCTGTAAGTTCTTCAGATTTGATATGCGCCAGAGTCATAAAGCCATCGGTTAAACGCTTAAGACCTTCTCACAGTCTTCCAAAGGTCTGCCGAGAAAATGTACGTCTTTTAGTAAAAAAAGGCGGAAAATACGGGTTTCCATCAAATCACGCAGCAAACATCACCACGGCAATGGCAGTGTTAATGTTTTTTTATCGCAGGTTCAAATATATATTTATTTCTTTGGCAGCTGTAGTCTCTTTTAGCAGAATTTATGTTGGAGTTCATTATCCAATAGATGTTATTGCAGGAGTTTTTATAGGGATATTATTGGCATTCCTATGGATAACAATATGGATTACTATTTCCAATCGAGCAATGAAAAAAGGTAAATATTATTTATCTACTGAATAACCCTTCTACTTTAATGATATAAACACTATAAAATGTTGAGTTTGATGTGGCAGCAAAACATCACAGAAAGAAAAAATTCCGAGTTACACAGAGAATGAAAACAGGAGTATATGTCTTAATAGCTGGAATTGTCTTTTATATAATGCTCTATTTCCTCTGGGGATGTTAAATATCGTTATGTTTTATTTCTGAAATTACTTCTAATACTTTAATAGGATATTCAACATTTCCAAACGGCATGGATACTTGTACTCCGGCTACCATTGAATAAATTTTTCGGATAGTTTCCTGGGCAATATTTATACCAACTTCCAAAGCTTCACTCTTTGATTTTGCAGCTCTCATCTTTTCCATAATAGACTCAGGTACTTTTGCACCGGGTACTTCATTGTTCATAAATTCAGCATTTCTTAAACTCACGAGGGGCCAGATTCCCGCAATTATGGGGATCTCTGTCCCTTTAATTTTTTCTAAGAAGTTAAAAAATATATCAATATCAAATACCGGCTGAGTAATAGCAAACTCAGCACCTGCTTTTACCTTCCATTCAAATCTATGTAATTCATAATCAAGGTCAATTGCTCCTGGATTTACTCCAACACCAATAAAATATTCAGTAGGCTTGCCTATTGGATTTCCACCTAAATCAACTCCATGATTAAGACTATTAACCACATTAGTTAAACCGATTGAATCAACGTCAAAAACAGCCGTAGCATCAGGATAATCACCCATTTTTGGCGGATCACCGGTTATTAATAAAATATCACGAATCCCAATTGCATGCATACCGAGTAAGTCAGACATTATTCCCAATAGATTACGGTCCCGACATGTATAGTGTAGAATCGGTTCAATTCCAACTTTATCAATAATAATTTTTGATAGATATATTGCACCCATCCGGGATAATGCTCTTGGTCCATCAGGAATATTAACAGCGTCAATACAATTCCCCTTCAACAATCTCGTTATTGAAACAGCTTTAGATGTATCAATACCTCTTGGTGGAACTAATTCTACAATTTTGACGAACTCACCTTCTGCTATTTTTGCAGCAAGTTTTGACTTCTTTTCAATTTCAGTAGGTTCAAACTCAATCTCTATTTTTTCTGGAACCTTTACTTTTACTCTCCTCTTATGAGGAACAACCGAACGAATAACATTTCTCATTGCTCGGATATGTTCCGGAGTGGTACCACAACATCCGCCAACAATTTTTGCTCCCGTAAGTATGAATCTTTTAGCATATTCCGCCATATACTCTGTAGAAACTAAATATATATTTCTACCTTCTATATTTCTTGGAACTCCTGCATTCGGTTGTATAGAAATGGGCTTATCAGCAACTTTTACCATCTTTTCAAGAGCAGTCAGCATTATCTGAGGTCCAACGCTACAATTAATGCCTACAACATCTGCTCCCCATTCGCTAAGCCTTTTCGCAAAGTGTTCGGGAGCTGTACCATAAAGCGAATTACCATCATCACCTATTGTCATCTGTGCAATAATGGGTAAATTTCGGAGACCCGTCTGGCAACAGACCTCTTTTACAGCAAAAATAGCCTGCTGGATTTCTCCCAGGTCAAAGAAAGTTTCAAGAATAAATAGATCCACACCACCATCATAAAGCGCTTTTGCCTGCTCCTTAAAAACATCTATTGCTTCTTCAATTGATGTCGGTCCCCATGGCTCTATACGAACCCCTAACGGTCCTATCGAACCGGCAACCCAAACATCTTCACCTGCTTCCTCCCTTGCAATTATTGCAGCTTGATAATTAATAGAAGAGGTTTCCTCAGCAAAACCATGTGCATTTAGTTTGAACCTATTTGCGCCAAAAGTATTCGTCTCTATCACATCTGATTCAGCTTGTATATACTCCCTGTGAATTTCTTTGACTAGTTCAGGTCTGCTGAGATTTAATTCATCATAACAGCGGTTTATATAGATACCGTGAGAATACAGCATAGTCCCCATAGCACCGTCAAAAAGAACAATGTTGTCTTTCAAATAGTCCAAAAAATTTTCTCTACTCATTTAACCTCCATATTTGACAGAATTTAACCGAATCCTCTCCCTTTTCAAATACATTATAGAAAACATCAGATAAAAAAGTCGAAGTCATTTAACCCTACAACGTAACTTATAATATATAGTACTATATGTTTGGTTAACATTAATATATATAAACAACATATTGTATACAAAAGTACTAAATGACGTAATAGGGTTAATAAAAATCCCTGCATCTCAACGACTTTATGGTAAGTTTCACCTTACTAATTAGTATCAAAATATTCCCAATCCTATTATAAATCTTGACATCGTAAATAAAATAATATATATTTCCTACCAATTTGATAGGAATAATAAAGTTACCAATATTTACAGAAAATTTAAGAGAAATATCACTTTAAAAATCTAAATAATGATGCGTCTATCTACAAGGGGAAGATATGGAACAAGGCTGATGTTTCAGCTTACTCTTAATTATGGAGATGGTCCTATATTATTGAAATACATTGGCGCTAAAGAGGGAATTTCTGTACGATATTTAGAACATCTTATTCCGCCACTGAAATCAGCAAGATTGATAAACTCCACTCGAGGATCACACGGCGGTTATACTCTGTCAAAAGCACCCTCTGAAATAAATCTTAAAGAAATCGTAGAGGCTCTGGAAGGCTCTTTAGTTCCTTCGGAATGTATTAATACTCCCAATATATGTGAAAGAGCAAGTTTTTGCATTACTCGCAATATCTGGAAAATGTTGGGAGAAAATATAACGCAAACTTTGGAATCAATCACTCTTGAAAATATGGTAGAAATGCTGCAAAATAAATCACAAAATGATATTTAACCGGAGTTTATTATAATGAAACATATCTATCTCGATAATGCCGCTACAACTGCTACTGATCCAGAAGTTGTAGATGCAATGTTACCGTACTTTTCTGAATATTATGGAAACCCATCGAGTATATATTCATTCAGCAGAAAAGCAAAAGCAGCTGTCGAAGATGCTCGTAATATAATTGCCTCTTTCATAGGAGCCAATAATAAAGAAATTGTGTTCACAAGCGGCGGAAGCGAAAGCGACAACTTTGCCTTAAAAGGAATAGCTTTTGCAAATAAGCAAAAGGGAAATCATATTATCACCTCTACTATAGAACATCACGCAGTAATTAATACATGCAAATTTTTAGAGAAACTTGGCTATGAGGTAATTTATCTTCCAGTTGATGGCAATGGTTTAATAAACCCGAATGACGTGAAAAATGCGATTACCGAAAAGACAATCCTCATATCTATTATGCATGCTAATAATGAAGTCGGTACGATACAACCAATTGCTGAAATTGGGAAAATCGCCAGAGAAAATAAAATCTATTTTCACACTGACGCCGTTCAAACTTTTGGTCATATCCCTGTGAACGTTGACGATTTAAATGTAAACTTACTCAGTATATCTGCACATAAATTGTATGGACCAAAAGGTATTGGAGCATTATACATAAGAAAAGGCACAAAAATTACACCCATCATACATGGAGGCGACCAGGAAAGAAAACGCAGAGCTTCTACTGAAAATGTCCCTGGAATTGTCGGCTTTGGCAAAGCAGTAGAAATCGCCAACACTAATATGAACAACGAATCAAAAAGACAAACCACTCTTCGTGATAAACTTGTAAATACCATTTTAAAAAATATTAAAGATGTCCGGCTAAATGGGCATCCTACTAAAAGACTTCCCAACAATATCAACATTTCATTTGAAGGTATCGAAGGCGAATCCATAATGCTGAATTTAGATATGGAAGGAATTTCCGCTTCAACAGGCTCTGCTTGTAGCTCATCCAGCTTGAAACCGTCTCATGTTTTACTTGCATTGGACTTATCTCATGAACTGGCACATGGTTCTTTGAGACTTTCTCTGGGAAAACACACAAAGGCAGAGGATATTGATTACGTCATTCAAGTTTTACCGAAAGTTGTCGAAAAATTACGGGCGATGTCGCCGTTATATAAAAAATAAAGGATAGCGAAGAATGGAAAACTACAGCGAAAAGGTAATGGATCATTTCAGAAACCCCAGAAATGTCGGGGAAATAGAAAACCCCGATGGAATTGGACATGTTGGAAATCCGATATGTGGCGATGTTATGGAACTTTATATTAAGGTAAAGGATAATATTATTACCGATGCAAAGTTTAAAACTTTCGGCTGCGGCGCCGCTATTGCAACCAGTTCTATGGTAACAGAACTCGTTATTGGTAAGACAATTGACGAAGCAAAAGAAATCTCAAATAAAGTTGTAGCTGAAGCGTTAGACGGACTTCCCCCAATAAAAATGCACTGCTCAGTTTTAGCAGAAGAAGCCCTGGAAACCGCAATCAAGGACTATAAAGAAAAACTGGCACACAAAAAAGCGTAATTTTTAGGATTCAAAATCCATCATAATAAAAACCTCTAAACCGTACAGGACATATTTTACCGCTTATCAATTATAATTTCCCCAAAATATCCCTGACCCAAATTGAAACCACTGTCGCAATATGATAAAATTCTATTGCCATATTGTGATTTTTTATATAATATCACTGCGAACGTAATTTACGAGAAAAAATCTGGAAATTTTATGAGTTCAAAAATGGCTATATATGGGAATTTTTGAAAAAATGGATGTATACGGATATTTATTCCTAAATTGGGTTATAATTTGTTATCTATATAATTTCAAGGGTTAGTTGTAAATATGAAAGCTCACTAATAAAAAGGTAATCCAAATATGACCAACACTGATTTAACTTTTATTACCAACGAGGAACAGCAAAATCTTAAAGCGAGATTTCGTGTTTTGATAAAAGACACAAAATTCTTTGACTGTCTGGTCGGGTATTTTTATACAAGCGGTTTTCATGCTGTTTATGAATCATTAGAAAATACAGAAAAAACTAGAATTCTTATTGGTATAAGCACAAGTAAACCAACTTATGATTTGTTAACAAAAGCAAATCAAAATCCGCAACAATCCTATCTGCGTCCGAAGGACAGGCAGGCACTGCAATTTTCCCATACGGAAACAAAACAGGAATATTCGGGGCTCGTCGAGAGGGAGATGGAGAATTCGGAAGATAAACGGGAAGTTGAAGAGGGTGTTGTAAAGTTTATCAAATGGATTCGCAGTAAGAAACTGGAAATCAGAGCCTATCCATCGCAAAACATTCATTCCAAACTTTATATTATGACTTTCGCGGAAGGCGACCGTGATATCGGCAGGGTCATTACCGGTTCCAGTAATTTTACCCAATCAGGTTTAGTGGATAATCTTGAATTTAATGTCGAACTGAAAAATCGTGCTGACTATGAATTTGCAAAGCGAAAATTTGAGGAGCTATGGCAGAATTCCGTAGATGTCAGTGAAAAATATATTCAGACAATTCAGGAAAAAACCTGGCTAAACCAAAACATCACACCTTATCAGCTTTACATGAAATTCCTATACGAATATTTCAAAGACGAATTAAGCCAGACCGAAGAAGTATTTATTAGATATCTGCCACAGGAATTTAAAAAGCTGGAATATCAGAAGCAGGCGGTATTAAATGCGAAAAAAATTCTTGAGGGATATGGCGGTGTTTTTATTTCTGATGTGGTAGGCCTTGGAAAAACTTATATCTCGGCTATGCTTGCCGGTCAAATAGACGGGAGAACATTAGTGATAGCACCTCCTGTTCTACTTGACGAGAAGAATCCCGGTTCGTGGAAAAATGTCTTTTCTGATTTCAGAGTAGCTGCCGATTTTGAATCGAGAGGAAAATTAGATCATATCCTTCGGAGGGGAACGGAAAAATACAAAAATATTATCATTGACGAAGCTCACCGTTTTAGAACAGAAACGAATATTACCTACGAGAAATTAGCCGAGATTTGCCGCGGTAAAAGAGTGATTTTAGTAACCGCCACACCATATAATAATGCTCCAAAGGATATTTTGAGCCAGATAAAGCTGTTTCAAAAAGCGAGGAAAAGCACCATTCCCAATTTACCCGACCTTGAATCTTTCTTCAACGGATTGTATAAAAAATTAAAAAATTTGGACAGACAACGAGATTATTCCGAATACATAAAAACCGTCAAAGAGAACACCAAAGAAATCCGCCAAAAAGTGCTTAAATATCTGATGGTGCGCCGCACCAGAACCGAAATTACAAAATACTTTCCCGATGATTTACAAAAACAAAACTTGAAGTTTCCCGATGTAGAGAATCCGGAACCGCTATTTTATCAGCTAAATGATGAAGAAAATAAAATCTTTAATACAACCATCAAACTGATTTCTAAAAAATTCACCTATTCACGCTATACGCCTTTTTTGCCTAAGTATTACAAAGGTCCGATTGATCAACTTGAGGAGCAATCACAGAAGAATATGGGCAAATTTATGAAAATCCTTCTGGTCAAAAGGCTTGAAAGCAGCTTCTTCGCTTTTAAAAAATCAGTTGATCGATTTATTCATTCTTATGAGATGTTCATTAAAGAATTTAAAAATGGCAATGTCTATGTAAGTAAAAAATACTCCTATAAAATTTTTGAGTATTTGGAAAATGACGATGACGAGGCTATTCAAAGACTAATTGATAAAGGCAAAGCCGAAAAATTTGCAAGCGTTGAATTTAGAGATGAATTTCTAATTGACCTGGAAAACGATCTTGAGACATTGAAAACAACCAAATCCCTCTGGCAAAAAGTTGAGCGAGATCCAAAACTGCTTAAATTTTTGGATGACCTTTCAAATAATGTAGTCTTGAAAAAAAATAAACTAATCATTTTTACAGAATCCAAAGAAACAGCCGAATATCTTACAAAAAACATCAATAAAAAGTTTCCCAATACTGTACTCTGTTTTACAGGTGGAACCGGAGAAGCAATACGTGATAAAGTCATCGATAATTTTGATGCAAACGTACGCCACCCAAGAGATGATTATCGCATTTTGGTTTCCACCGAGGTTCTATCCGAAGGGGTTAACCTACATCGTTCCAATGTGGTAATAAATTATGACATTCCATGGAATCCTACACGGATGATGCAGCGAGTTGGACGTATTAATCGCGTAGATACTAAGTTTGATATTATTTACACTTTTAATTTCTTCCCTACCAGACAATCAAACGATGAGATAAAACTAAAAGAAGCGGCTGAGGCAAAAATCAACGCATTTTTAACACTGCTGGGCGGCGATGCAGCATTGCTGACTGAGGGGGAGCCGGTCGCCTCGCACGAACTCTTTAATCTTTTAACTTCCAAAAAGACACTGACTGGCGAAGATGAAGCCGAAGAAAGTGAACTGAAGTATCTAAATGTTATAAAAGAGATTCGTGAAAATAATCCTGACCTGTTTGAAAAAATTAAACACCTACCGAAAAAAGCACGTACTGCAAAGCAATACAACAAGGGGTACAACAAGGGGTTGCAACCCCTTGTTGCGCCCTTTGCTCATAGCAATTCGCTCCTTACCTACTTCAGACGAGGAAAGCTACAGAAATTCTTTATGGCTAATACTACCCCGAATGCACAGGAACTCGATTTTATGAATGCTGCTAAAATCTTTGAAAGTAATATTGATGAGAAAAGGCAAAAGCTTCCAAAAGAGTTTTACAATCTTTTATATAAAAATAAGGAAGCCTTTATTTTTGCCACCACCGAAGAAATTGCAGAACCACAAAAAAAACGTGGCAGGGACAGCGCGGCGCAAATGCTTAGAATTCTAAAAGCAACACTAAAAAACAGCAAGCAATTTACCGATGAACAGGAAAACTATCTTAAAAAAGTGATTACACAACTGGAGGAGGGCGGCTTACCCAAACAAACAACCAAAGAGACGCTCAAAGCATTAAATAAACTCAATCAGGATTTGATGAATCCGTTTAAAGTACTGGCTACATTACAAAATCGCATTCCTGAACGTCTTTTGGAAGGGCATTATGCAGAGCAATATCCACGGGCATTTGGCAAGCGGGAAGTAATTTTATCATTGTACTTGTCCTCCGATTCAAAGGCAGATTTAATCAAGGAATAAAATAGAAAATAACGAATCTCAGTCAATTGAATTCAAACAAAACGGCGTAATGACCGTGACTTTTTATAAAGATAAATGGAATGAGAAAAATCTTAAGAAATTAGGATTGAATGAAAGACAGATAAAGGCGGTGATGTATGCAAAGGAAAATGTCAGGATTACAAACAGTGAGTATCAAGGATTATTTGAGGTATCGAAGCGAACCGCTACCAATGATTTAGATGAATTGGTGCAAAAAGGCCTGTTCGAGAAAACAGGTACACGAGGTAGAGGAACATTTTATGAAATTTAAAAGGGCAATAATTGGGCATGCGGGTAGAATAATATATTAAAGGGTAATGCAACGGTAATGAAAGTAATTCATAAGTAATGAGTAAATTTTTTACTTGGTGATTATGGCGATTAAGATCATTCAAAAAGCAATGAGAAATTTTGAAAAGATCGGGAATAACCGGAAGAGGCACAGAATATACAATGGGCTAATAAAGGGCTAAATGGGCTAATAATGGGCTAATGATAATATTTGGCAATGCACTGACAGTGCATATTATATCATGAATGATTCAAAAAAATGCAACGATGATGCAAAATATGCAAAAATGAAGAACCTATTGATAAAATGTCACGACAGGCATAGGAGCAAAATATGAACTTAAAAACTAATTGGCCGAATTGGCAGCTCAAAGAGTTTAAGAACAAATATATGATTGATAATTTCGTAAAAAGTGATTATAGGTGTCATTCTGATGAGCGAAGCGAAGAAGAATCTCCGACCTGTCCGCCCCTCGGGAGCAGGCGGGCGAGAACCAATAGAGATTCTTCACTCGTACCTCGTTCAGAATGACAGATTTGATACTTTTTACGATTCCATTATGATTATTAATTTGAAATGTATTTTCGGAATATTAATTAGATATCCAGACAGGGAATAATATGGATAAACAACAAGCGCAAAACATAATCAAAGAAACTTTTGAAAATCCTTTTGATAGGGAAAGGTTCACCGGATTTGTCAAAAATCTTCTTAACTCAATTGATGAAAACAAAGCGTTTCATGCACGTGGTGATGTTAAGGAAATGTTCAGGCACATAATTAAGACTTACGAACGAATTGGGACCTACATAGATCCCAATGGGAAAAAAATAGACATAATCATTACCTATCTTCAAAAAGGATATTCACTTGATCATGCGCGGGTAACTCAAAGAAATTTTGCCGGCAGGTATTTGGCGGACCGGGGTGAGAAAGATGCAGGACTGTTTGCCTTTGTATCGCCTGATGAAAATGACTGGCGATTTTCACTTGTCACCATGGATTATGAAATTGTCCAGACAAAATCTGGAAACTGGAAAGGTCAGGAGAAATTTTCGCAGGCAAGACGCTGGTCATTTCTGGTCGGTAAAAACGAATCAAGTCACACCGCCCAGAGCCGTCTTGTTCCAATTTTAACCGATGATAAACACGATCCAACACTTGCCCGGCTGGAAGAAGCTTTTAATATTGAAAAAGTTACCAAAGAGTTCTTTGAAAAATACCGCGATCTATTCTTACGTACCAAAGAAGAACTGGATAAAGTAGTAGAAAATGATTCAAAAGTTAGATACGATTTTGAACAAAAAGGTGTTGACACCGTTAATTTTGCCAAAAAACTCCTAGGACAGATCGTCTTTCTCTACTTCCTCCAGAAAAAGGGCTGGTTTGGCGTTGAGCGCGACGCCAAATGGGGCACGGGCACTAAACAGTTTTTACGCGAACTCTTTTCCCGAAGGGATGAATTCCCAAAGGGCGGCTACGGCAAACAAACCAATTTTTTTAATGATATTTTAGAGCCGCTTTTTTATGAGGCGCTCCGCCGTCCACGTGATGATGATTACTACAGCCATTTTAACTGCAAAATCCCGTTTCTCAATGGCGGACTCTTTGACCCCATAAATAATTACGACTGGGTACATACCGACATTCTTTTGCCCAATGAACTATTTTCCAACCGAACCAAAACCAAAGAAGGGGATATTGGCGATGGCATCCTCGACATTTTTGACCGCTACAATTTCACCGTCAAAGAAGACGAGCCACTGGAAAAAGAGGTCGCCGTTGACCCGGAGATGCTCGGTAAAGTATTTGAAAACCTGTTGGAAGTCAAAGACCGCAAATCCAAAGGCACTTACTACACACCCCGCGAAATTGTTCACTATATGTGCCAGCAAAGTCTAATAAACTATCTTTATACAGAATTAAATAAAAGCGAAACTTCGTATCAAAAGATTGGCGATATTCAAACAGACGTTTTTGGCAACAAAGTCAAAACCGGTCAGTTTGATTTGATTGCCGAACACAAATCAAGTCCGCAGATATCAAAAGAAGACCTCGAAACCCTGGTCAAATACGGCGAGCAGGTGGGCGAAAACGAAGCCACCGTAAAAGCCAAAGGAAGAGAAACCGACACTTATTCCTATAAACTACCCGAAAGCATTCGTAAAAATGCCAAACTAATTGACGACAAACTGGCAAGTATCAAAGTCTGCGATCCGGCTATCGGCAGCGGCGCCTTTCCCGTGGGCATGATGCACGAAATTGTGAAAACCAGAAATGTGCTGACGACTTTTCTTAACCCCCCTTCCATTCCCCCCTTATCAAGGGGGGACACAGGGGGGTTAAGAACCATTTACCATTTCAAACGCCGGTGCATTGAAAACTCACTCTACGGCGTGGATATTGACCCTGGCGCGGTGGAGATTGCCAAACTGCGTCTGTGGCTGTCGCTGGTGGTGGATGAAGAGGATATCAAACAGATCAAACCACTACCTAACCTGGACTATAAAATTGTCTGCGGCAATTCTCTTTTAGGTGTGGGAAAAAACCTGTTCAATAACCAATTATTTGCCGAACTGGAACGCCTGAAACCGCTCTACTTCGACGAAACTAATCCCACAAAAAAGCAGGAATACAAACAGCAAATTGATGAACTCATTAGCCGGATAACCGACGGGCATAAGGAATTCGATTTCGAGGTCTATTTTTCGGAGGTGTTTCATGAAAAGCAGGGGTTTGATGTGGTGATTGCCAATCCGCCGTATGTCAGACAGGAGAAAATAAGAGACCAAAAACCTCTATTACAAAAACAAGGATATGAAGTCTATAATTCAACATCAGACCTATATACTTACTTTTACGAAAGAAGTCATCAAATTCTTAAACCAAACGGTTTTTCCTGTTTTATATCCAGCAATAAATGGATGAGGGGAAAATACGGTGAAAATTTACGCAGGTTCTTTAAAGAAAAAACCACCTTAAAGCAGATTATTGATTTTAATGGCTATAAAGTTTTTGACGCTACTGTGGATACTGATATACTACTTTTCCAGAAAACCTTTCCTGTGCGAGACACGCAGACAGTAAAACCATCCCTGTCTGCCGAACAGGCAGGAGGAAATATCGTCCATATTCTAAATATTAAACCGGATTTTACTCCATCAACAGATATTACTACCTATTTCAATTCCCATAAACTAAAAATAAAACAATCAGAGCTTGATAGTAATTGTTTTACTTTTGCAGACGAAACAACAATGAATCTTAAAAAGAAGTTAGAAGAAAAAGGGATACCATTAAAAAACTGGGATGTAAAAATTTGCTTTGGAATAAAAACAGGTTTTAGTGAAGCATTTATCATTACTACTGAAAAACGAGATGAAATTTTGGCAAATTGTAAAACAGAAGAAGAAAGAAAGATGACCGAGCAAATAATAAAGCCTATTTTAAGAGGTAGAGATATCTATCGTTACGGTTATAAATGGGCTGGATTGTGGTTAATAAATTCTCATAATGGTTTAAGAAGCATAGGAATTGAAAGAATTAATGTTGAAAAAGATTATCCTGTTATTTATAAACATTTACAACAATATCAGGAAAATTTAGAAACAAGACAAGATAAAGGAGATCATTGGACCAACCTAAGAAATTGTGCTTATTTAGATGAATTTGAAAAAGAAAAAATATCATATCAGGAAATTTCATATAAAAGTTCATTCTCTTGGGATAATAATAAAATGTTTGTTAATCAATCGTGTTATATCATTTCTAATACTAACAAATACGTTCTATCTTTGTTAAATTCAAAATTAATAAATGATTATTTTAGGTTAATATCTCAAACATTAGGAACTGGTGCATTTAGATGGATAAAACAATATGTTGAACAAATACCCATTCCTAAAATTTCTTTAACTAAACAAGAACCCTTTATAGAATTGGTTGACTGTATCCTTGCCATCACAAAAGACAGCGATTATTTAGATAACCCATTAAAGCAAGCTAAAGTCAAAGAATACGAACAGCAGATTGATGAGATGGTTTACATACTCTACGAACTCAGCCCTGAAGAGATTAAAATTGTGGAAGGCGAAAATGAAAACGCTGATTGAGCAGATAACAGCACAGGACAGTTTTATGCAGTTCAACTCAATCCCCGGAAGGATATTTCTTGACACAAACGTTCTGCAATACCTTCAGGATTTTGGCGAATATATTTTTGACAATTATCGCGAAAACGAAAAATACTTTATTAGTCCAAAAGGAAAAAATATCAGTAAGGACGATCCTCTTTATTCGCAAATTATTGCCTTGCATGATATTTTCGTCAACATAGATCGGACAAATTTAGAATTTGCGTTATCCCAATCGGTCTTTGACGAAGTAATTAAAAAAGATGATGGGTATTTTATTCAGTGGTTTTATGATGTTTGGGATCACTGGCAAGCTGTGCTGGGAAGTTATGAAGATAATCCTATTTCCGATACTGCTTTTATTAAATATAAAAAATCCCAAATTGATAAATCGCTCATAGGAAGGCCTTCAGAAAAAGATCTAAAAATAGTTTTAGATGCAATTCGTTTTGATTGTGATGCTTTACTTACTGTTGATAAATTTGCAAAGGGTAATTTCCAAAATTTTGTTTATCAGAAATATGGACTTATGATTGTAAAGCCAACTGATTTATTTGAGATACTGAAACCATTTCAAGCTTTATGGGCATAAAAAATATAAAACAGTATAAGAATATTTTTATCTACTCGTTAACCGCATCCTTGCTATCACCAAAGACGAGTACTATCTACAAAACCCCCAAAAGCAAGCGCGTGTAAAGACGCTGGAGCGGGAAATTGACCGGATGGTGTACGAACTTTACGGTCTCACGGAAGAAGAAATCGCTATAGTGGAACGGAGTGTAGAAAAATGACTGAACTACTCAAAGCAATCCAAGACCATAACATCCTCTTATTATGGGGAGCAACTTTCTCTCTGCTCGCAGCTTTTTTAGGATTTTGTCCAAAATACAGGCATAAACGATATCGAAACCATATTTTGCTTTCAGTATTTCTATTATGTATAATTTTAACGTTCTATTTCCTGGATTTCTTCTCGATATGGACAGGCTCTCTTCTCCTTGTTCTATTGGTAATTTATGTTCTTGTCGCATATTATACTGCAACAAAACCGGTCTTTCCTGAAACCTCAACAATTTCTCATCTAACAAATCTCGTCAGAGAAGGGAAATATACAGAAATTGAAAAACGATTCCCCAAAAGACCTTTTTATATTCGAAGCATACCGGGTAAAATAAAATGGAATTTACTTTGTGCCAGAAAGCTCATGGCGCAAGAGCAACCGAGATTAAGGGACGCCTACGAAATATATTCTGACCTTTTTAACCTTCCTCTGTTTAAAGAGGAAAAAAATAATATTAGATTGAACCAGGTTCTTGCCCTCCTACTGCTCGGAGATACAAATAAAGCAAAATCTATTTTTGAGCGGATAAAGAATAAAATTGACCAAGATAAATACTATGAAGTCCTTTATTTGCATTCTTTGTTTGATGAAAGAGCAGGTGAATTTGAAAAAGCGAGGCAAAACTTATTGGCAGCCGTTAGCGAACACGACAATGTCAAAGATATACAATTAGCAAAGATTTATAATAATCTTGGACGCATTGAGAAAATACGCGAGAACATCACTAATGTTTTTCACTATTACCGCAAATCAGCAGAACTTGCCCTCCATTTCAAAGAAAAATATCTAATCCATATTGCTTATCCAAACCTCATAGACACTTATCTACTTAACGGTGATATTAAAAATGCCGCTTCATTTTTGGACGAATATTCCAATCTTATCGACAAAGATAATATTGATGACCTGCTCAGGTTCAACAACTATAAGCTTGAATATGGAAGACAGACAAAAAATATAATACTTCTTTTAGATACATTGACACAGGGAAGAATTGAAATTTTGCCAAGGATTTCTACCCAAAAACAGCTTGTGTTTGAAATTAGCGAGCTCAGGATTAGGTGGAATAGTGGATACGGATGGGATGAAAAACTATTTTGGGTGAGACGTTCTCTTCCGAAGTATCTCAAATTAGAATTTCCTACACGTTACCTTGTACTTAAAGAAGTTTTTAACATCTTGCGTGATCTTGCGAAAACAAAAAATTTAGGAGCATTTACAGAACTATTTTCACAACTGCGGGATTCCATGAGGAGTTCTAAAAAAGATATAGACTGGTATGTTCTTGAATTGCCGGATTATTGCGTTTATGAACGTTTCTTTTGGGAAAAAGAAAAGGCATTTTTGCGTGGGATTCAGAAAATAGATGAGCCAACAATATATTCGATAGGCTTTTATGAAGATATGTTTGAACATTTGCGCAATATTAAGGAAATACAACTTCACCATGGGAATCCATTTCTATCCATTGAAGCAGATTTGAACATTGCCGATGAATGTATGTGGGTAGCTCAAGGAATCCGGGACATAGCCGTCATAGATTATTTAAGAAAGAATATGCAGAAGCATCTGGACAATGCCTGTAGAGATTTAGAAAAATTCCAACGATACCCGCCCTCAAACGAATATATTGTCCGGATAGCCAGATATGCCCTTTTTCTGGGTGACAAAGAACGAGCTAGGAAATATTTAGATGATTTTGTTAGATCAAAAATTAGCATTTATCATTATGCCGCCTGGATACAGAAGTATTATAAGGAATTGGAAAACGAATTTCAAAGACAGAGTACTTAATTAAAAAAATCTGTATGAGATATTATAGGGTTCATATAACAAAACAAACCGAAGGAGAAATCTATTGTTATATATTTATCAAACAGCAATTGCTCAGTGACCGGATGTTTTATAAACTTTACGGTCTGACCAAGGAAGAGATCCGAATCGTAGAAGAAGAAACAAAATAAATCATGGGAATATCAGTTCATTATCTCGAAGAGATGTCTTCGAAACAAAGGCAGAATAAATGATCCTGTCCCCGAAGGGAATCTTCGATTAAATATTGACAGTCTCATAGATGAGATCAGCGATATTTGTAGTGATATGAAGTGGGAATATACAATAATCGAAAAAGAAGAAAATGATATTGATCATCCTCCCCGCCTGCTTGTCGGGCAGGCAGTAAAAGGAATCGTTTTTACTATTCATGAAGAGTGTGAAATGGTTGGCTTTATCTTCGATAAAAAAGGTTATCTTCGCTCTCCGATCCCAAAGGGAATCTTCGATTAAGCATCCCATTTTATGAAGAAAACGATGGTAATCAATTAGTCGTAAGTGTAAAAACCCAATACTCATCTCCGGATATTCATATTGTATTAATTAAACTGCTCAGATACATTAAGTCCAAATATATAGAAAATTTAGAGGTAACAGATGAAGCTGAATATTGGGAAACTTCAAATAAAGCGCGCCTTAAATATTTATTTGATTTCCTGAATGAAAAATTGAATGTGATTGGCGATATATTAGAAGAGAATGAAAATAATTTTTCTAAATCTGATAGTCCGGAACAAATTGCAGACAAAGTTGAGAAATTGTTGTCAAAATACATGTTCAAGAATAAAAAAGGCTAACTCCATCACATGCACACTGACTTGACATAAGTGCCTCCAATATCATTTTCCGTTTATATATACCATCCGGGTATTTGTGTTAAGTTTTTCCCGGCGCTCATAAACAAGAAACCATCACTTAACTCAAGCCGGAATAAATATCATTCAATTGGTTACACCTGTGAACCGGCTTAAGTCAAATGATATTAAGCAACTAATATTTCCCCGGCATCCCTGACAAATAATCCTTTTCTCTTCTTATAGACCGGTTTTCCCTCATCAGCACAAATTTTATCTCACTTTAATTGATGCATCAAAATAAATTTTCGGAATCGATGATGTTTCTCCTTAAAAACCTTAGATTTTTTATTAAATTTAAGCAATGAATATTTACAGCAAGAGGGCCTCATTTGAAAAAACCTGTATTATAGACAATGCATCTTCCGAAATCGGCGGTTATTTTACAGGTTGCTGCGTCTTCAAAAAAATCATGGGTATAGATCATGGAACAGTCGGATAGAAATCAGGTTATTCGCCGCGCTTTTGACGCCGATATTGAGTTAAATCTTAGTAATGTATCCTATCGGGATTATTTCGGCGATTTTTTCTCACGAATGATGGATGAAGATATCGGCAAAGGCGATGCGTCACTGACACCTGAACAATCTTATGAGACAACTCAAAAAGCCAGGATAATTGCAAAATCCTCCGCAGTCATCGCCGGACTCAATGAAACCATATTCTTCTTACTATCACGGAAAGAATTAACCGCCACCTCGCCTTTCAAAAACGGAGATACCATCGAAGCCGGTAATGTTCTGTTACACATTGAAGGCAAGGCGGCAGAGATCATTACCGTTGAGCGAACAATTCTTAATATTCTTCAGCGGCTGAGCGGAATTGCGACTTTGACAAAAAAATATACCGATTTAATCGCTCATACTAATTGCTCTGTAGCAGCTACACGAAAAACATTTTGGGGACTTTTAGATAAAAGAGCCGTGCAGTGCGGCGGCGGTTTAACACATCGGCTAAGTTTATATGATGCGGCAATGCTGAAAGAGAACCACATTGCAATACTGAAGAAATCCGTAGGAAATCAGACGATAAGAAGTTCTATACAAAAAATTTTAAAGAAGTATGACAATTTGCGATTTATTGAAGTTGAAGTCACTTCCGATGATGAATTCCGGGAAATTGTAAATATCTTCAATTCAATCAAAACCGAAGTGCCAAAAGTAATAATGTTCGATCACTTCTCACCAGATAAAATCACTGAATTAATTGAAGAACTAAAATCACGTAATCTTTATGATCAAATACTCCTCGAGGCATCAGGAAATATTTCTTTAAAAACAATAAAGAGCTATGCCGAAAGTGGAGTAGATATCATTTCAGTTGGAGCTCTGACGCATTCAGCGCCAAGTATGGATTATAGTTTGATTTTCGATTGAGGATATATTTTTACCCTACAACGTCATTTGCAAATCAGGCAAATGCCTGATATAGTCTGTACTATTAACTGTAAATACTACATTCTGTATATTAAATTTTTATGTTACGTAGTAGGGTTTATCTGGTGACCTTGTGCTAAGTCCACCAATAAAATCTACAAATCAAAGATGCTACGACATTGGACCTGGCACAAGATTTTGTTATTATGGAATTTCTTCATTATCAAATGGAAGGTTTATACTTTTAAGTACGTATGCCTCTATCTTCTCTGCTGCTTCAATTGCCTCCTTTGCATCATTTTCAGTAATATTTTCATATGGTACATCTCCTGGATAACGACCTTCAATAATATACTCGTTTAGTAAACCACATTCTTCTTTCAACTTTTCAAACTCAGGTTCATAATCAATACAAAAAACTAATAAGTCTTTTAAATCATGAATTTTTTTTAGTTCCCACCCATTCCATATTAAAAATGCTTTTAAATATTTCTCAGCACTTCCCTGACATAAAAAACATACTGTATGATAAGGCGCATAATCTTCTTTCATACCAGAACGCGCAAATAAAAGATTCTCTTTGGCAAATTTCAACCAATCTTTTACCAGTTTTATTTCTTCCCTATTTTTTCTCATAAAGTATTTTACCTTCCTTAAAGATGTGGCATAAATAGAAGGGATTTTTAGCCCTGAAATTCCATTCCACTTCAGACGGTTTTCTAACAATTAGATCAACGGGAAATCTTCGACCCCAGAGTAAGGCATCTACTTTCCGTCTTATCATCCTACTGGATTCTTCACTATCTTTAACTATAAATAAGTCAAGATCACTATCCTTATGAAAATCGCCTCTGGCATACGAGCCAAATAGAATAATCTTTTCAGGTTGAATCTCCCGAATGATCTTTTCAACTATATAGTCTATCAATTCAGGAGTTATCTTTTCTGTGCTTAATTTTCGGTCTATAGACATCTTCAATTTTTCCCTTTCATATAATTGTAAAAATAAAAGATGGGAAAATCAATATAAATCTCGGTTAAATCTTAAATTTTAATCATTGCCAGCATTTTAACACAGTTTCTTGATTCTATAAATTTTAGAATTACCTCTTTCCATTTTTCTCTATAAATTACGGACGAGGATATTTTTGAAATGAAACCCATTTATCTTGACCACAACGCCAGCACACCTTTATTACCAGAAGTAATCGATGCAATGATGCCATATTTAAAAAGCGGTTTTGGCAATCCTTCAAGCAGTCATTGGTACGGTCAACAAAGTAAAAAAGCAATTGAAAAAGCAAGAAATCAAATTGCCCTATTGTTAAACTGCAGTCCCGAAGAAATCATTTTCACAAGCGGCGGCAGCGAATCGAATAACCTCGCAATCAAAGGAATAGCAGATCAACATACTAAGGGACATATCATAACCAGTTCCATAGAACATCCAGCAGTACTTGAAGTCTGTCATTATCTTGAAAAAAGAGCTTTTAACGTAACATATTTACCGGTTGATGAATATGGCATTGTGAATCCTGAATCTGTTAAAAATGCAATTCGCTCGGATACAATTCTTATTACAATAATGCTTGCAAATAACGAAGTTGGCACAATTGAACCGATAATAGAAATTGTAAAAATTGCTAGTGAAAATGGAATTACTACACATACAGATGCGGCACAAGCAGTTGGTAAAATCCATGTGGATGTTCAGGAATTAGATGTCGATTTACTATCCGTTGCCGGACATAAAATGAATGCACCAAAAGGCATTGGCGCTCTATATATTAAAACCGGAACGAACCTCTCCCCTATTATTCACGGAGCCGGTCACGAAAAAGGATTACGTGCCGGAACTGAAAATGTACTTGAGATAGTCGGACTTGGTGCGGCTGCTGAGGTTTTCCAGAAAAACGAAGAAGAAATCATAGAGAATCAGAAAGAACTCCGTAATCAATTCTGGAACCAATTGAAACAACAAATCCCTGATATTCAACTTAATGGTCTTCCCAGTAAAGCGCTTCCTAATACACTAAATCTTTATTTTCCGGGAATTGACTCAAACACACTTCTTGCAGAACTGCCCGACATAGCAGCATCTGCCGGTGCCGCCTGTCATACTGATAGTGTTGATCCATCACATGTCCTTAAAGCGATGGGATTTTCAAATGAACGAGCTCTTGGAAGTATCAGATTTTCAACCGGGAGAACTACAACTCCCGAGGACATTTCAAATGCTGTAATAAAAATATCGAAAGTAGTAAAGCAATTAACTAAGACTGACGAAATAAAAGATATACATGTCGATGCTTCACAAATTCGTTTGACACAATTTACGCATGGATTCGGCTGTGCATGTAAAATTCGTCCACAAAACCTGGAGAAAATACTTAATAAGATTAAACCTCAATGTTCCCCTGAAGTTTTAGTTGGATTTGAATCATCAGACGATGCTGCAGTTTATCGCTTAAATGATGAAATTGCATTGGTTTCAACTGTGGATTTCTTCACACCTATTGTAGATGATCCATTTAATTTTGGTCGAATTGCTGCAGCAAATTCCCTAAGCGATATTTACGCTATGGGGGCTCGCCCTTTGTTTGCACTAAACGTTGTAGCATTCTCTGAGAAAAGACTTCCTCTCGAAGTTTTAGAAAATATACTTAAAGGTGCTCAATCTATTGCTGACGAAGCTGGCACTCCCATTATAGGTGGACATACGATTGAAGATAATGAGCCAAAATTTGGATTGGCAGTAACGGGAACTGTTCACCCTGATAAGATTTTAAGAAACATCGGTGCGATTGAAGGCGATGTGCTTATCCTGAGCAAACCTATAGGGTTAGGAGTTCTTACTACGGCATTGAAAAGAGGATTACTCGATGATAAAACTAATAAAAATATTATAAATATAATGTGTACACTCAACTCAAAAGCAGCAGAAATAATAACCAGCTTCCCTATACATGCATGTACAGACATCACGGGGTTTGGTTTACTTGGTCATCTATACGAAATGACCTCCTCAAGCAAAGTAAGGACTACAATTTATGCTTCCAAAGTTCCTGTAATTCAAAATACATACGAAATGGTTCGAATGAACATAATTCCAGGAGGAACTCAGTCCAATATAAATTATCTAAAACCCCATGTAAAATGGAGTGCTAAAGTTTCATATACAAAGAGAGTTATCTTATGCGATGCTCAAACGTCAGGTGGACTTTTAATATCTCTGCCTGAAAAGTATTCTAAAAAGTTGATTTACAATTTTCACAATGAAGGCATCCTTAACGCTGAAATTATCGGTACAATTGAAAAAGGTTCTGATGGAAAAATAAACGTTGTTTGTTAACAAAACATAAATTACTTTAGAGTGTTGAATAGAATACCGTTGATAATAATTATTAACATTTTTGTCAATTATATAAGAAGTAAAATGACAATTTGTTTTACTTACCAATTGAAGACAATATGATGACACGTTATCGAAAAGAATTCAGGAAAATTGCTAAAAAATTGACACTGGCGGATATTCAAGGTGGAATTTCCAACAATCTTTCTTTAGAAAGCCTTGTTACAGGTGGACGGGTATCACCCGGATCAAATTTTTTACTTGGTGTTTTTAGCAAAAACGGTATAGTAAAAATCCTCGAAGTATTTGGATTTTTGAAATTCCTGAAAGATAAAGGCCTTTCTGATATTGATATTGAAATAGATACAAGTGATCCCCATACACATAGATTATATGTATATTCAGGAACACCTTGCCCTAAAAATAACATTTGTGAATTAGTATTAAAGCAAGGACCTCTACATATCAAAGAAGGAATATTACACAGTTTTCCCAATAGAAATCCAAATCTTTTGCAAATTGAATGGTTGCTATTACAAAACCCAAAAGAGAATTTTACTGTTACAAGACCCCCATTACCAGGCCAATCACACCCAGGATTAGGATTAGGTGACCGCCTAACGGAATTATTTATCATAATGACAAGGCGATTGCGTCTTGAGGGAATGATAAATAAACCAAATTTTTTTCATACCGCATTTATGTTTACAAAAGATTTCGTTTTTACAAATCCAAATAATCAGGCAATTCTTCATGCAATGAGCAGAGATTTATTATCCAAACATTCTTTCTATACTGTTGCCTGGGCTACTTATTTTAAATGCATTTTAAATACTAATGACAAAACTCAATTTTCCTGGAAACCGGATTATCTAATTTTACCTCTCACTAAAGATCTCATTAAGTACTTCCGTTCAAATGAATATCAGTACAAAGTGCAAGATTTGACGAAAAAGTATCATTTCTGCATTGATGTTAGGAAATTTACTAACTCCATGAAAAATAATAAACTTCATATACACAAAGACCTGTCAGAATAAAGATAATTACCTTATGAGTACACTTAAGGGCAAAAATAGTGACTCAAGGGGAAAGTGTCTAATAACCAATTAAGAATTAAGAATTAAGAATTAAGAATTATCAATTAAAAGTGTCTAAAGTAGTAAGTGATAAGTAAAAAATGATTAAAGCAAAAGATGAGTTCGAAGTAAGTATAATAAAAATCCCGATATTCGGGACGTTTATTAGCGGTTTCCCTTTTTTCTCATCTGAGATCCTATGATAAATAAAATAATCCTATTAAAAGTAAATTATGAAATTAAATGCACCATTTTCTGACGATAAACCACGTGCTCTGATTCTTGGTAATGGGTCTTATCCCGAGGAAAGTCAAACTCGAAATATTATAAAAAAATCCTCTTTTGTTGTCTGTGTGGATGGAGGTTCCATAAAAGCCAGGGAATTAAAGATTTTACCCGATGTCATAATTGGTGATCTGGATTCAATAAAATCATCAACAATTAGATATTTCAATGAATTAAAAACAACTATAATAAAAATTTCGTCACAAGAGGAGAATGACCTTGAGAAATCCATCTTGTACCTACTTAATCATGGATACAAAAGAATCATTTTATTAGGATTCATTGGAAAAAGAGATGACCAAACTATAGCCACTCTACAAGTTGTAAAAAAATATTTCCATAAGGCCGAATTCCAGGTTTTATCAAACCATTCTGAATTCTTTTTCCTTGGAAAAGGGGAGTTTGAATTTCAAACCATGTCACAACAAACTATTTCCCTCTTCGGATTTTCTCGTGCTATTGGAATTTCTACTATCGGCTTAAGGTTTCCACTTAAAGATGAAAATCTTTATGGAGGTTCAAGAGGTGTTAGCAATCAGGCAATTTCAGAAACAGTTTCCATCAGTATAAAAAGTGGCACTCTACTGGTTACAAAAATATATCCTTCCGTATGACCACAATCCAACTTGATTCTATCGATTATGTCATAATTTTGTGTTACCTAATCGGAGTTATTACACTTGGATTAAGATATGCACACAAGCAAAATAGCAATATAGATAATTATCTTTTAGCAGGTCGCCGACTATCATTACCTGCTTTTGCGGCAACGTTAGTTTCAACATGGTATGGTGGAATTTTAGGAATTGGGGAATTTACGTATCGTTACGGAATATTAAATTGGGTAACACAGGCTCTCCCTTATTACATCTTTGCAATAATTTTTGCGATATTCCTTGCCCCAAAAATCCAAAAATCCAAACTCTATACAATACCCGACCTGTTATATAACAACTATGGAAAACCTAGCGGTATCATCGGAAGTATATTTATCTTTATTCTTGTTACACCCGCTCCGTATATTTTTATGGTAGCCGTGCTGTTAAGCTCAATTCTTGGGATTCCTTTCTGGTGGGCATTTATTATTGGAGTTATTTTCTCAACTTTCTATGTTTTCTTCGGAGGTTTTCGATCAGTTGTAAAAACAGATATTCTACAATTTATATTAATGTTTTTAGGGTTCTTTGTTCTGGTCTTTACGGTAATACACAAATATGGCGGCTTAACTTTCCTCCAATCAAATTTACCTAATAGTCATATAACTCTTACCGGTGGTCAAAGTTTGCAGTACGTTTTCGTTTGGTTCTTTATAGCATTATGGACATTCGTTGATCCCGGTTTTTATCAGCGCTGTTATGCAGCAAAATCCCCAAACACTGCCAAATACGGTATATTGGTTTCAGTTCTTTTCTGGGCTCTATTTGATCTTCTGACTACAATTTCAGGACTCTACTCAAGAGCTATTTTTCCAGATATTAATCCAATCATGGCATTCCCAAAACTTGGTGAATTAGTTCTGCCAACTGCATTAAGAGGGCTATTTTTTGTTGGGCTTCTAGCAACAATTATGTCTACGTTAGATTCTAATTCCTTTCTATCAGCTATAACTTTTGGTCGAGATTTAGTATGGAGACTGAGGAAGAAAGGTGATATGAAACGATATACTCAAATTGGTTTAATAGTATCTGTTATTATTTCTGCTTTCCTTATTTACTTTATTCCATCAGTCGTGAAAATTTGGTATACGCTTGGAACATTATTTATTCCCGGATCATTATTACCTCTACTTTCAAATTTCTTGATGAGAAAAAAAATGTCTCCTCGAGGTGTCTTTTTATGTATAACACTCTCTTTTATTGGCACATTGACATTATTCATTATTGGAATCAATCGAGGTTCTTTAGCAGATCCTGATTTTCTATATAATCTACAGCCTTTCTTTTTCGGTATCATAATTTCGATAGTAATATTTGTAATAGACCTATTCATCTAATTTATATGAAAGTGAATAAAGTTTTCTCGAGGAGATGTCTTTCCATAGGAATCTCCAGAGGTATTGACAAATACCAATTAACAACCGACAATAGTCAATCAATCTCGAAGATCTCTATTGGAACAATAATAAATAGATAATTGAAAGTAAGTAAAGTGGAAAGAAAAAAAATAGAAAGAAATATTAAGAAATCAACAAATAGTTATTTTCCCACTTAGCAAAATTCAAATATTTTTAATCACTTATTTAAAAATACCTTCTTTTAATTATCAGTATATGGATTGATATTGATTTAGTCATTTAATTTGAATAAATTTTCATGCATTTTTTGACATTGAAATGTTTTAACCGGGTGATTAGCTCAGTTGGTCAGAGCATCCCGTTCACATCGGGAAGGCCATCCGTTCAAATCGGATATCGCCCACTTGATAGGAAAAATATTGAATCTGTTATCGGAGAAAAACAAAAATATCAAAATAAGAAATTGCACCCTTAACGGTGCAATTTCCATTTATATTTCAATTTGGAGGTAAAATGTTAAAAGAGCTTGAAGATGTAATAAAGTTGCAAAAAATAGATAACCGATTACTTGAAATTAATAATTTGAAAGGTGATCTTCCCCAAGTTGTAGATACTCTCAAGCAAGAGATTAATACCTTAGAAAAAGAACTATATTCAGAACGTAAGCGTGAAAAAGAAATTACTCTTGAAATAAAAACCCTTGAAGGTAAAATTGAAGATGATAAAGTACGTCTGGATAAATATCAAGATCAACTATATCTTGTTACCTCTAATAAAGAATATGATGCTCTATCCTCAGAGATTGATACAATGAAACAAGACATAGATAAAGAAGAATATTCAATTCTCGAATTAAGCGAAGAAATGGAAAATTTAAAAGAATCAATTAAAAATAAGGACATAATTCATCAAGAAAAAGTACAGATGTTAGCTATAAGAAAAACTGAACTTGATAAAACTAATAATAAAACGAAAAGCGTTCAGACTAAACTTCAAAAAGAGAGAATAAATATTGTAAAGTCAATTCCCTTGAGATACATTCGAGAATACAATCGTATTGCTAAAGGGAAAGAAGGTGTCGCTATAGTTCCTATAGAGCAAATATTTGAAGAAAAGGAAGATAAAAAAGGAAATATTGAATATACTCCAGCTCAGGTATCATGTGGTGGATGTCACAAAATTGTTCCACCACAGAAAATCGTAGAAATACGAGCAGGAAACAAATTAATCCATTGCGAATTCTGCGGACGAATGCTATATTGGGATGAGAAAATTAGCGAGATTAAGTCCAATGAGGAGGAAGAAATATTCTGAAGTTGGTTGGGCAGTCGCCCCGATACTGATTTAGTTTATCGGGGAGGAAAGTCCGAACTCCGTAGGGCAAGGTGCTCCATAACTAGGAGTCATTATGATTGAAGGAAAGTGCCACAGAAACTATACCGTCCCGTCCCGACATGTCGGGTTCGGGTCAAGGGTGAAATGGTGCGTCCTGCAATTAAGCGGGATTAAAGTAAGAGCGCACCGTCCCGACAGCGATGTCGGGAGCAGGGTAAACCCCACCTGGAGCAAGATCAAGCAGGGAATATGGATTGCCCGTCCTGCAAAGTTCCCGGGTAGATCGCTTAACTTCAGCCGCAAGGCTGAATGTAGATAAATGGCTGCCATCCGGCAAATGCCGGATACAGAATTCGGCTTATAGACCAACTTCAGAATTTTATTTAGTATTCATGATTAAATATAACTGGAAAATAAAAAAGGTAGATTCTCAAAAAGTCCAAAAATTAACTATCGAAGATTCCTTTGGAAAAGAGCAAAATATCCTACCGGCAATTGCAGCAGTACTAATTAACCGTGGATTGGATAATTCAGCTGTTATTAACAAATTTTTTAACCCTTCAATAGATGATCTCTACAATCCATTCCTAATGTTAGATATGGATAAAACTGTTGATAGATTAAAACAAGCCATATTAAGTAAAGAAAAAATAGCGATACTTGGTGATTATGATGTCGACGGTACTACAGCAACAGCTTTTCTATATTTATTTTTACGTGAAATTGGATTACAAATCACCTATCACATTCCAGACCGTATAAAAGAAGGTTATGGGGTCTCAAACCACGGCATTGATTTCGCTATTAAATCAGGCGCCAGCTTAATAATAACATGTGATTGCGGTATTAACTCTGTCAATGAAGTTGAATACGCCAACAAAAATGGTATTGATATAATTGTCACAGACCATCATGAGCCATCGGAAGAACTTCCTGAAGCACTTGCAATCCTGGACCCAAAACGAAAAGACGATACCTACCCCTTTAAAGAATTATGCGGTATAGGCGTTGCATTTAAAATGCTGCATGGGCTATCAATAGCTAATAATATCCCTCTAGAAAAAATTCATCATCTCCTTGATCTTGTTGCGATAGGAACAGCAGCCGATATAGTTCCAATGCTTAATGAAAATAGAATAATTGTATCAGAAGGTTTAAAAGTCTTAAACAAATCCAAAAATATCGGCCTTCAGTCTCTAATGAAAGTATCGGGATTCAAAAATAAGACAATAAATGTCGTAAATATCGTATTTGGTTTAGCACCAAGAATAAACGCAGCTGGTCGCCTCGGTGAAGCTACAAGAGCAGTTCGGCTTTTAACTTCATTTAATTACAAAGAAGCTAATGACCTTTCAAACTTCCTTGAGCAAGAAAATCGAAATAGACAAAGTATCGAAAAAGCAACAATAGACGATGCCATTCTTCAATTAAATGCAACTCATGATCTTGATAAAGACAAGATTCTGATTTTAGATGCTCCTAATTGGCATCAAGGTGTAATCGGAATCGTAGCATCAAAGTTGAAAGAAATATACAATCGTCCTGTAGTCATGCTTACATTTCAAACGCCAGATGGGTCTCCGAACGGAATTGGTAAAGGCTCGGCGAGAAGTATTCCCGGTTTTGACATATTCTCTGCCTTTTCAGAATGCTCAAATTCACTATTGAATTACGGTGGACATAAAATGGCTGCTGGATTAACAATAGAAAAAGAATCACTTCCTCAATTTAAAGAGTGCCTCAAAAAAATTGCTTTACGGCAAATTTCTGATGATATGATAAACCATGTTTTAAATATTGAACGCGAAATTTCATTCACTGATATAAATCAGAATACATTTAATCTTCTTCAAAAAATGGCACCATTCGGCCCGGGAAATATGCGACCTCTCTTCGTAGCACGCAACCTGAAGATATCCGGAATCCCCAGAATAGTTGGCGAAAATCATCTTAAGTTTAAAGCTATCCAGGATAAAACAGTTATTAGCGCTATTGGGTGGAAATTAGGTGAACTTTACGAGATGTTAATTAGTAACCGTCTCCTGGATATGGTATTTGTTATAGAGGAAAATGAATGGAACGGACTTAAAGAAATTCAATTAAATGTAAAAGATATTCATTATTCAGATACTAAACGGGTCTCCGATGCAAATTACAACTAAATTATGAGGATATTATATGTATAAATCTAAAATTGCCGGAATTGGCGCAAATGTGCCGGAAAATGTTGTATCAAACTTTGATCTAGAAAAGTTAATGGATACAAGTGATGAGTGGATTGTAGAAAGAACGGGTATTCACGAAAGAAGATTTATTACCCAACCAACTGGAGCAGCTACACTAGCACTCCCGGCATGTATTAAAGCGATAAAAAATGCCGGTATCGATAAAACTGATATAGATTTGATAATTGTAGCTACGCTAACTCCTGAACATCTATTTCCTGGAACCAGTAGTTTTCTTCAAGCTCTGCTGGAACTTCCCGGTGTGCCTACTCTTGATATTCGAGTTCAATGCTCGGGCTTTATCTACGGATTGTCTATTGCTGACCAATTCATCAAGACGGGACAATACAAAAATATATTACTTATCGGAGTAGAAGTTCAATCTGTTGGATTAAACCTTAGTAGTGAAGGGAGAGATTTAGCCGTTCTTTTTGGAGATGGGGCTGGCGCTGTTATAGTCAACCGTTCAGATAATGATAGCGCAATATTATCCACTCACCTATTCGGAGACGGTAGGTATGCAAAAGATTTATGGGTTGAAGCTCCAGTTGGTTATCAAAATCCACGAATATCTACCGACATGTTGGAAGAGGGTAAACAATATCCCAGGATGAATGGAAGAAATGTTTTTAAACACGCCATTGTACGTTTTCCTGAAGTAGTTAGAACTGCTTTAAAAGCAAATAATTGGACAATTGACGATGTAGATATTGTTATTCCTCACCAGGCGAATCAGCGAATCACTGAGGCAATTGCAAAGCGACTTGAACTTCCCCTTGAAAAAGTTTATAGTAATATACACAAATATGGAAATACTACTGCCGCCTCTATACCTCTGGCAATATGTGATGCTCTAAACGAGGGAAAAATAAAGAGGGGTGACAATGTTATACTTGCTGCATTTGGTTCAGGTTTTACCTGGGCATCTGCGGCAGTTAGATGGTAGAAATTATACATAAATTTATAAAAAGATAAATATTCCAATAATATGAATTTTATTTCACAGAAAAACCACAACAAGCCAAAACAGCATTTTCAAAGACGTAAGAAAGCATCTCTTTTTCTGCTTGGCTTTATTATTATCTTTTTAATTGCATTAACATTCCCAAAAAATCGCTACAGCAAATTCAATTATAAAATAAATGATATTACCAGTGAGACAATCATTGCTCCTTTCGATTTTCCTATATTGAAAAATGAAAAAAATTTGCAACATGACAGACTAGAAGCGTTAAAAAAAGTACCCTTTGTTTTCATTCAGGATACAGAAACCCAGGAAAACGAAATTTCACAACTAAATAATTTCTTTACTGAAATTGAAAAAATCCGCATAGCAAAATCAAAATACGAAAATTCAAAGAAACTTCTTGAGAAATACCGTTATTCAAAAAAACACGATGAGATATATTCACTTACTCAAACCGATTCAGTCTCATACTTTAATCTAATAAATGAGTTTCAGGAATCTTTTAAGTTTGATGCAAATTCACTAGTATTCAAAGCACTTATTCTTTCCTCCAATAACGAACAAAAAGTTATTAGTCATACAAATCTGCTTCCTAAACTAAAAAGGATACTAAGCAATATTCTGGCTCAACTAGTGATTGATATTTCAAAAGATGAAATCATTTCTGAAGAAATATCAATTAAACAAGAAGGAGAAGAATTACTTGAAGACCCTGACCAGGTACTCACCCTTGAAGAAGCCTGGACAAAAGTAAAACTAATACTTCAGGCAGAATATCCGGAACAAAGTTCTGAGGTCATAAATGTTGGTTACGATATAATAGTTCATTTCCTGAAACCCAATTTAATTTTTCAAAAGGAAATAACAGAGTCTCGACAAAAAGAAGCAATTAATAAAATTCCAATAAGCCGAGGAATTGTTTTAGAAAATGAAATAATTGTCGATGCCAATACGAAAATAACACCCGAAATATTCAGAAAATTGGAGTCATTATCGAAAGAAAGAGCAAGACGAGCAAATATACGTGGTGGACTACGCACAAGCTTACCATTAATTGGTGGTCCAATTATCTTTTTAGGTCAAATAGCTTTAGTAGGTGTAATTTTGTCTTTCTTTATCACCTTTCTTCTAACTTACCGCTCCAATATCATAAAAGACCATAAGATGCTGGTTCTGATAGGGATAATATTCATTATACAATCTATCCTGGCTTTTATCTTTGTTGAAAATTTCAACATTTCTGAATACTCAATCCCTATAACAATAGCAGCCATGACATTAACAATCCTTTTCGATAGTAGAGTTGCCTTTATTGGAGCCGGAACGTTAAGTATTCTTATAGGAACACAGCTTGGCAGTAATAGCAGTTTTATAATTACCTCAATTTTTGCGAGTTCTTTGGCAATTTATTCTGTTAGAAAACTCCGCAAGCGAAGTCAAGTCTTTCAATCTATAATATATATAATACTTGGCTATGCTGTAGCTATATCCATTACGGAATTACTACATTTTTCATCAACCACTGTTATTTTAAATCATTTTCTATTTGCGGGTATCAATAGTGTTGTTGCTCCGTTTCTAACCTATGGAATTATCGGACTACTCGAATCTGCATTTGATATAACCACTGACCTTTCACTACTTGAGCTTGCTGATTTTAATCATCCTCTTCTAAAACTTCTTTCTAAGGAAGCTACAGGGACATTCACACATAGTGTAACTGTAGGTAATCTTGCCGAAGCTGCTGCTGACGCAATAGGGGCTAATTCGCTGCTTGCCCGAGTTGGTGCTTATTATCACGATATTGGGAAAATTACTAAACCTGAGTATTTCGTTGAAAATCAATCTTATGATGAAAATAAGCACGATAAATTAGCACCAAATCTTAGCGCACTTATCATAATTAACCATATTAAAGAAGGGCTTAGGCTGGCAAATGAGTATAAACTTCCAAAAGTGATTGTTGATTTTATTCCATCACATCATGGAACTACACGAGTGGAATATTTCTATAATAGAGCTCTTGAGCAAGCTAAAAACCCGACAGATATTAACGAGTCTGATTTCAGATATCCCGGGCCTAAACCTAAAACTAAAGAAACCGGCATAATAATGATCTGTGAATCCATTGAGGCTGCCACAAGATCAATAAAAAAACCAACAGTAGCAAATATTGAAAAAATAGTAGATCAAATAATCGATAATCGGCTAAAAGAAAAACAACTTGATGAGTGTCCGCTTACATTTAGCGATCTAAGAAAAATTAAAGGAGATATTAAAGAAAATTATGGAATATTACCCATTCTTAAAGGAATACATCACTTACGCATAGAGTACCCCGGTCAAGAAATTTCTAAAAAATCTCAAAAATCAAAATCTACAGATATTCATGAGTCTTGAACTATGCCCTGTATAAAAATCATAAATATCCACTCCAATCTTTTTTTACTACGTCCTACAACAGAAAGAATAGCACAATTTATCGCAAGCCATGAAAAAAAAAGTATAAAAAACGTAACATTAGTTGTTACTGACGATTCAACGCTTAATGATCTAAAAATAAAATTTTTTGGAGAGGATTTATTTACCGACACTGTAAGTTTTAATTATAATGAAGCAGGTAAACCTATAGAAGGTGAAATCTATCTGAGTATTGATAGAATTATAGAGAACTCAACAAATTATAATGTCTCCATCGAACAAGAACTTGCACGAGTTATTATACACAGTTTATTGCACCTGATGGGTTATAGCGATGATAAACCAAGAAATAAAAAACAGATGACCGCACTTCAAAACTTCTATCTCCAACAACAAGACCTGAAAAGACTTTACAGAAAAAGATCAAAGCCATTAAATGGTTGATGCATTGAACAATAATAACTCAAGCAAAGAATTATCAAAACTGGTAAACATAGTCAAGACCCTTCGTGGTCCCAGGGGATGCAAATGGGATAAAGCTCAAACCCACCAATCCCTAACACCATATCTTCTCGAAGAAGCCTATGAAGTGATTGAATCAATAAATGAAGAAAACCCACAAAAACTAAAAGAGGAACTTGGCGATCTTCTTCTACATATCGTTTTTCAATCTGAATTAGGAGAAGAAGAAAATTATTTTACACTTGCAGATTCAATTAAAAACATCAGCGAAAAATTAGTTCGCAGACATCCACACGTCTTTAGCAACACAAAAGTAGATAGTATAAAAGATATTAAAAAGAACTGGGAAGAAATCAAATTAAAAGAGGGAAGAACCTCACTTATGGAAGGACTACCTAAAACTCTTCCAGCTCTTTTGCAGGCACAACGAGTTCAGTTAAGAGCTTCCGAAGTTGGATTTGATTGGGCAAAAATGGATGATGTATGGGATAAAGTTCTCGAGGAACTAAAAGAATTAAAAGGAGCAATTAAAACCAAAAACCATGAAAAAATCAGAAACGAATTAGGAGATTTATTATTCTCCATTGTCAATCTATCTCGCTTTCTTAACGTAAATACTGAAGAAGCGCTCAGACGAACGGTTAAAAAATTTGTTAATAGATTCAAATCCGTTGAGGAAGAACTATCTACAAATGGCATAGAAATTAAAAATGCTTCACTATCCGAAATGGATACGCTATGGGATAAAATCAAAGCAAAAGAAAAAAAATAATATTTAAACCAAAGATATTTACAAAATCTTCCAATTTTACAAAAATTTATAATTGACAATTTGATAAAAGAGTTTTATAATTAGACTTGTGAATTAGATGGAAAACAAAAAACCAGGAGGGATTATGAAAAATTTGGTCTTTGCCGCTATTATTGCTGCAGCAGTTGCTCTCATTCTCGGCATAATCACACAGTTAGTTGGACATGCTTTAATCATTTCAGCAAATGGCTGGAACTGCTTTGCTCAGACTCTTCTTCTTTTCGGAATCGGTTTTGGGGTTTTGGATTACATTAAAAGCAAAAAGTAATCCTAAATTGATCTAAAAAAGCCCTGATAATCAGGGCTTTTTTTATAGCATAAGGACATCTACTTTTTAAAGACCAAATTTTGAAATTTTGGTTCCTGCCATATTAAAATTAATTCCCTCAAACAATTGTATTCAGAAGGAGCAATTTGTATTTCCTCAGGATAATAGTAAATATTAAAATGTGCATTTTCAATCACCTGCCAATTAAAATGCTCGTATTGAATCTTATTTCGCCCAAAATAAAACTGGCACATCAATATAACAGAAAATAGTGCAGTAAATAAAAGTAAGATAAATTTTCTATGGTAATTTGAGATACTCATTTTCTAAAGAAAGATAGGTAAAAATTTACAATGAAAATAAGATCACACCATTGTCAAACAAAAACCGTGTTGATTTACTTTCATTGGTCTAAAAAAGATAATTAATCCTGTTTTAATTGTCAATCAAATACAAAGAAATATTTATTTTACTTTCTTTAACATTTATCCAGCTAATACCCAATATTGATTAATAAATTTGCCCTATAGAAACAACGTCAGTTACTCTATTAGGGTACAGCTCAATATTTTAAAAGTCCTTCTTACTGAACGATACAAAAATTTTAATCTTTAAAAAAAATGAATTAGAGCGGGTGAGGAGAATCGAACTCCCGTATCCAGCTTGGGAAGCTAGTGTTCTACCATTGAACTACACCCGCATTCAAAAACCTGAAATAATTTAATAGGATCAGACTTTTATCAAAACGTTTTTAAGACCATATTTTTAAATGAGAGTACAAAACAATTCCAATATTTAATCATATAATCGCTTAAACTTAAATAATTCTAATACAACTATAAATTGTGATTTTCTCCTTGAGAGACACAAAGTATTGTATATTTCCTTGACATCTAATCGACATTTTTATAAATTCTATCCGATAAATTTTTATCGAAGAGACATAGTTATTTACCTGGAACTTTCTAATTTGGAGGAATAGATGTCTGAGCCGATTAAGATAAATTTTAAGATCCAAAAACAAGACCCACAAATCCGTGTTAATAAGGATCAGACCTCCTCTTTAATACTTGAAAAGAGTCCCAGTTCAGCCCCAATTTTCTCCGATAACGCATTTGAAGTTCTTAAAAAACGATACCTGAGACGCGATAAAAATGGAAATGTTATCGAAACACCTGAACAGGCTTTAAAACGTGTTGCAGACGCAATTGCTGAAGCGGACTCACTCTACACAAGTAAAATCAATGTCCAAAGAACTGCTAAAAAGTTCTATGAACTGATGTCACGAAAAGATTTCATGCCTAATTCTCCTACATTAATGAATGCCGGACGCGAACTTGGACAACTTTCTGCATGTTTTGTCTTACCAGTTGAAGACTCAATGGAATCAATTTTTCAAACTCTTAAAGATACAGCCCTTATACACAAAAGTGGTGGTGGCACAGGATTCTCATTTAGCAACATTCGCCCTAAAAGCAGCATAGTAAAAACCACAAGCGGAGTTGCAAGTGGTCCAATCTCCTTTATGAGAGTTTATAACGCAGCAACGGAAGCGGTCAAACAGGGCGGTACCCGCAGGGGTGCAAATATGGGAATCCTACGTATTGATCATCCAGATATACTGGGTTTTATCAATTGCAAACTGGATAATACCGAATTGACAAACTTTAATATTTCCGTTGCTGTAACTGATGAATTCATGGAAAAAGTAAGAAAACGTGAACACTACGAATTAATTAATCCACTGGATGGTACCGTTACAGGTACTTTGAATGCCGCTGATGTTTTTAAACTTATAGCACAAAACGCATGGGCTAATGGTGATCCGGGAATTGTCTTTATAGATAAAATAAATAAATTTAATCCCATACCAAAATTAGGTGATATTGAAGCAACTAATCCTTGTCTAACCGGCGACACCTTTGTTCTTACCAAAGAGGGGCCCAGACAGATCAGTGAAATCATAGGACAAAAAATAAACCTCGTAATTAATAGCAGTATTTTTCCGAGCAATTATAAAGGATTCTACTCTACCGGGGAAAAACAGGTATACAGGCTAATAACCAAAGAAGGTTATGCATTAAGACTTACTAAAGATCATATTGTAAAAAAGGCAACTTTAATTTCAAGATATAAAATCGAGGGAGAATGGATCAAAGCGTCAGACCTTATACCAGGAGATAAACTTATCCTCAATAATCAGAGGAAATTTCAATCATGGCCAGGACTATATGGAAAAGCAGAAGGGTATCTTATCGGTTTGCTTATAGGTGACGGTACTATCAAAGAGGACAAGGCGGTAATTTCTGTATGGACTTCACCACAAGTTGCCAAGCCAGAACACTCTCCTGGACCCCGTGCCGTCATGAAAACAGCGCTTGAGTACACAAAAACTCTTCCGCATAGGTTAGATTTCAAGGGATGGCATAGAATTTCAGGTCGAGGCGAATACCGCTTAAGTTTGGGATATTTAAATAAAATCGCAAATAAACTTGGCATTACACCTAAAAATAAAAATATTACCCAAGAATTTGAAAGATGTTCATCAGATTTTTATATAGAATTTCTATCAGGTTTATTTGATGCTGATGGCTCAGGTAATCGGAAAAAAGGTGTTAGTATAAGACTGGCACAGAGTAATTTAGATAATCTTCATATTGTACAAAATATGCTCCTCCGCCTGGGTATCTACAGTACTATTTATAAAAACCGTAAACCTACAAAAAAATCTCTATTACCCGACAGTCATGGTAAAATGCGTTTTTACCAAACAAAGGCTCAGCATGAATTAGTTATAAGTAACGATAATATCCAAATATTTTCTAATATCATCGGTTTTAAGGATGCAGAAAAGCAGGAAAAACTAAATACATTACTCAAATCGTATAAGCGATCTCCAAATAAGGAAAAATTTGTAGCAACTTTTGACTCCTTGATTTCTGAAGGATTAGAAGAAGTCTTTGATGTTCAGGTACCGGGGATAAATGCCCTTGATGCAAATGGTTTCTATATTCACAACTGTGGCGAACAACCTCTACTCCCATACGAGTCATGTAATCTGGGATCAATAAATCTATCTAATTTCATTGTCGATAAAAATATTGATTATGAAAGATTAGGCGACATTATTGATATCTCAATCCATTTTCTTGATAACGTAATTGATGTGAATAAATATCCTTTGAAAAAAATAGATAAAATGGTAAAACAGAGTCGGAAAATTGGCCTTGGTGTAATGGGATTCGCTGATTTACTTTTCAAATTAAGAGTGCCATACAATTCTGATGAGGCTTTAAAATTAGCCGATGAAATTATGAAATTCATTTATAATCGCGCTAAAGAAGCCAGTATAAAACTTGGAAAAAGCAGGGGTACTTTCCCTGCGTGGAATGATAGCATATATTCTCCCGACGGTCCAAAACTACGTAACTCAACATTTATTACCATCGCACCAACCGGCACTATATCAATGATCTCAGATTGTTCAAGTGGTATTGAACCCATTTTCTCCCTGGTTTTTACAAAACGTGTAATGGACGGAACTGATTTACTATATGTTAACCCATATTTTGAAGAAGCGTGCAGGGAAGCAGGTATTTATAGCGAAGAATTAATGGAAAAAGTCAAATCCAAAGGTTCTATTCAAGATATAGAAGAAATTCCAGAAAGTATTAGAAAAGTTTTCATAACAGCTCATGATATTTCTCCCGAATGGCATGTGCGAATGCAAGCATCTTTTCAAAAATGGGTTGATTCTGCTGTTTCAAAAACATGCAATTTCCCCAAATCCTCAACCGTACAGGATGTAATGGATGCCTACTGGTTAGCATACGAAGCTGGTTGTAAAGGTATTACTATCTATCGTGACGGAAGCCGTGATGAACAGGTGCTGTATGTGGGTAAAAAAGATAAATCAGTATCTAATCAGGTTACACAACCTGATCAAATAATTCACCCGCGCATAAGACCGCAAAACACAAAAGGTGTTACAAAGCGAATCCGAACCGGACTTGGTACACTTTACGTAACTATTAATGAGGATGACTATGGTCTTTGCGAAATTTTTACAAATATTGGAAAAGCAGGAAGTCAGGCTCAAGTTGAATCTGAGGCTATTAGCCGCCTTATATCTCTCGCTCTCAGGTCAGGGATAGATGTTCGTGATGTTATTAAACAGCTTAAAGGCATAGGTGGCCCAAGTCCCATCTGGGAAAATGGGACTCAGATTCTATCCACTCCAGATGCTATAGCAAAGGCAATAGAATGGTATCTCGATGAACGTGAAGGCAAAAGGAAGTCGCAGAGTTCTCAACCCAATTTTTTACTCTATGATACATCTATCGACCAAAAACCTGAACAGGAAATTTCTACCTCAGAGAAAAGACCTCATATCGATAACAAGAAATCAATAACTACCTGTCCCGAATGCGGTTCAAATGTCTATCATGAAAGTGGTTGTGTTACTTGTCCCCTGTGTGGGTACTCTAAGTGCTGATATTTTTTTTCGACTTAATTGAAAAAAGCCCTTATTAAAAGGGCTTTTTTCGTTTATACAATTACAGACAAACAGAAACATCAGTCTTCCATTATCTCCTTTTCTTTCCATTCAAGGAGTTCATCAACTTCTTTTATATATTTAACAGTTAATTGTTGGATTTTATCCAGGGTTTTGTGTAGATCATCTTCAGAAATATCGTGGCTTTTTTCTAATTCCTTCAGCATTTCGTTAGAATCTCTTCTTACACTCCTAATAGCCACCCGCCCTTCTTCCGCAAGTTTATGCACATACTTGACCAACTCCTTTCTTCTCTCCTCATTCAATTGTGGAATCGGAAGCCTTATTAAATTCCCATCAACCAGAGGGTTTAAGCCTAAATCAGACTTCCTGATCGCTTTCTCAATCCCAGATACGGCATTTCTATCAAAAGCCTGAACAACCAAAAGTCGAGAATCCGGTGCTGCAACGTTTGCGACCTGTCTCAAAGGAAGTATTGAACCATAGTATTCAACTTTGATTACATCAAGTAGTGCCGGATTTGCTCTACCGGCGCGAATAATATTCAGTTCATGTTGAGAACTCCTGACACTCTTTCTCATTCGATCTTCGGTATCTTTCAAAATGTCATTTATCATTTCTCTCTCCTCGATATAATAGTGCCGATTTTTTCTCCCATGAGAATTCGTTTCAAATTTCCAGGCTTCTTCATATTATAGACAATAATAGGTATTTCATTATCCTGACATAACGTGATAGAGGTTAAATCCATCACTTTCAATCGCTTCTCAATTGCTGTCTGATAATCGAGTTTATTAAAAAATTTAGCATCCGGATATTTTACAGGATCTTTATCGTACACACCATCAACCTTTGTCGCTTTTAAAATTGCATCAGCGTTGATTTCAGCTGCTCTTAATGCCGCACCTGTATCAGTGCTGAAAAATGGTCTGCCTGTTCCGGCACAAAAAATAACGATTTCGCCATTCTTAAGATAACCATTCGCTTTTCTTACAATCATCGGCTCTGCAACTTCAATCATCTCAATAGCCGACATAACCCGTACTTTTAAACCTTTACGTTCCAGAGCATCTTGAATTGCCAGAGCATTAATAACAGTCGCCAACATTCCCATATAATCAGCCTTAACGCGGTCTATCCCCTGCTGATTGGCAGTCAAACCACGAAAAATATTTCCGCCACCTATAACAATACCAATTTCAGTACCAAGTTTCCTAGCTGAACATATTTCTTCACAAAGCTGATCCAATACAGACGGATCTATAAAAGAGCGTTTTTCACCTGCAAGTGCTTCTCCTGAAAATTTCAGTAGTACACGTTTATAACAGGATTCAGACATAAATTATATTTAGATAATTTTATTTAAATTAAGAATTATCTTAATTATTCTCGCCTAATTGAAACCGTACAAAACGAGATATATTAATATTTTCACCAATTTTTGCAATAATCGAAGTAAGATATTCTTTAATCGTAATTTGTGGATCTTTTACAAATGGCTGTTCAAGAAGGCAATTTTCCTGATAGAATTTCTCTAATTTGCCCTCTACTATTCTCTCAATAATTTTTTCAGGCTTATTTTGACCTTTAGCCTGTTCTCTATATATCTCCTTTTCTTTTTCTAATATTTCTTCACCAATTTCTTCACGTTTAATAGCCACTGGATTTGTGGCGGCAATATGCATTGCAATATCTTTAACAAATGTAGTAAAATCATCATTTTTTGCTACAAAATCCGTTTCACACTTTACTTCAACGAGGACGCCGAGTTTATTGCCAGGATGAATATAAGACCAAATAACGCCTTCAGCAGCAGCTCTATATAGCTTTTTCTCGGCTTTAGCAATTCCTTTCTTCCTTAAAATATCAACTGCTAAATCCACATCTCCTTCAGCCTCTACAAGAGCTGATTTACAATCCATTATACCGATTCCAGTTCGATCTCTCAGTACTTTTACCTGGCTTGCAGAAATATTCATAAAGATACCTTTCTAAATATACTAACTTGTTGCTTCTTCAGTTGCTACATCGACTAATCTTGAACTTTTTGCTTCCAAGATCGCATTAGCTAATTCACTAATAATAATTTGTATTGCTTGAATGGAATCATCATTGGCAGGAATTGGATAATCCACAAGCGTGGGATCTGCATTCGTATCCAGAATAGCTATGACGGGAATATTGAGTCTTATAGCCTCTTTAAGTGCAATAGTATCATTTGTTATATCTACAATAATTAGCGCTTCGGGAATTCTTTTCATATCCTTAATTCCGCGATGTAAATCAGCAAGTTTTGCTCGTTCTCTCTCAAGTGATAATTTTTCTTTTTTATTAAGATTATCGCCATATCCAATAGATTTCTGTTTCTCCAGCTGCTTAAGATGTCTGATGCTCTTTTTGATGGTAGAAAAGTTAGTCAGAGTACCACCAAGCCAACGCTCTACAACATAAAACATTCCACATCTGTCAGCTTCTTTCTGAACAATATCCTTTGCCTGTTTTTTAGTACCGACAAACAGGACATCTCCACCTTTACGAACAGTTTCTCTAATAAACCGACTAGCTTGATCAAGGCAATCAACTGTCTTGTTTAAATCAATAATGTGGATACCATTTTTCTGCATAAAAATGAAACCCTTCATTTTGGGATTCCATTTTCTCGTCAAGTGACCAAAATGAGCCCCTGACTTCAAGAGCATATCAAAAGTTACATTAGTCATATATTCAATCTCTCTATTAATTAACGTTTGGAGAACTGGTAAGCCTTGCGAGCACCAGCAAGACCGTATTTTTTTCTCTCTTTTACCCGAGCATCCCTTGTCAAAAAGCCGGCAGATTTCAACTTTTTCCTGAAATCAGGATTGTATTTCTCTAATGCATGAGCAACAGCTAACTTTATAGCACCAGCTTGACCAGCCTGCCCGCCCCCTCTAACATTTACATTAATATCTAATTGACCTTTTACTTCACATAGTTCAATAGGCTGCATAATAATTTGTTTCAATGATTCACGACCGAAGTAACCATCAAATGCACGCTTATTTACAGTAATTTTACCATCACCCGTATGCATTCTCAGGCGTGCAACCGCTCTTTTACGTCTACCAAGAGATATATACTCTAATTTTGGCATTCTCCAATTACCCTTCTAATTCTAAAGGTTTTGGCTGTTGAGCTGAATGAGGATGCTCGGGACCGCTATAAACCTTCAATTTTTTAAAAAGTTGCTTGCCAAGCGTATTGTGAGGAAGCATACCTTTTACAGCATGCTCAAGTATACGCTCAGGATGTTTTTGAATTACATCTTTAAATTCCTGATTTTTCCCCCCACCTAAATAACCGGAATGGGAAAAATATGTTTTAATATCTCTTTTCTTACCAGTAAGCCTGACCTTTTCAGCATTGACTACTATAACAAAATCTCCAGTATCCATGTGAGGTGTATAACATGGCTTATGCTTACCTCGCAAGATAGAAGCTATCTGACTGGCTAAACGACCAAGCACTTTACCATCAGCATCAACTACGTACCAATTGTGCTTTATTTCATCTAATTTCGGATAATAAGTTTTAAACATTACTTCTCTCATAAAAACAGTTAAAAAAGCGGGTAAACTTACAATTAAGCTTTTTTAGAATCAAGATTTATTTCGACGGGAAATTTATTTAGCTCTTCACGAAACTTTATGAGAAAATTGATTTATTAATAAAAAAGTGTTATAGTCCTCCTTTAAAGAAAAAAGGACAAGGAGGACTATATTGAATCTAAACACGAAATAGAGTTAATTGAAAAATTACTAGATTGTCAAGGCTACAATGTTGTTGAATATTTTTTAGATAGAAAAAGGAAGGAATTAATTTTATGCCGAAGGTATCCCTTTGGTAGAAGTCAGGTTGGATGAAAAACCTTTTTGTCCAATTTGTAAATCTCAGGATGTCTGGATAAACAGAACATATTACAGACGCCAGACGGGTCTCCGAGAGATCAAACATTTGAATATTTTTGAATATACTACAAAAATAAAGATGGAACATTACCAGATAAAATGTAAGGAGCACGGGCTACAGGTTGTATACAATCCCTTAATAGAGAAGGGTAGAAATATATCCAACCTGCCTGTCCTACGGACGCAGACAGGGATGTTATGGCAAAACATATATGAATTAAATAAAGTTCTTCCTAATAAATACACGGCTGAATATTTTGGAGTAAGTCAAGATACAGTTAGAAATATCGACAAAGAGATGATAATCCATTACAAATCACTAAGGAATCTCTCACCCCGGGCAATCGGATTAGACGAAATGTCCAAATGCAATGGTCATAATAATTACATTCATATTCTATCTGATATCCAAAACAGAGAGGTAATTGATATTGATAAAGGGCGAAAAGAATCAGATGTGGACAAAACGATGGAGAAGAACAAAAGAACACTTAAGAAGGTAAAATATGGTGTTATAGACATGTGGGAAGGATTTAAAAACAGTCTTGAAAAATTCATTCCAGGTCTTTTGATTATCTATGATAAGTTTCACATAGTTAAACATCTAAATGAAGCAATAGATAATATTCGTAAAAATGTATATCGAGATTCAATCAGAAGACACGTCTGTGGAGGCAAATCAGCGGAAGTAATAAAAGGTCAAAAATATATATTACTGTTCAAACGAGAGAATTTAAATACTAAAAAAGAAAAAAGACTACAAGAACTTATGAAACTAAATGAACCCCTATACCAAGCATATTTGTTAAAGGAGAATTTCTTTCAATTATGGTCTTATAAAACTATGAGCTGGGCAAAGAAATTTTTTGATAGATGGAAATCTCAATTGTCAGAAGACATGTCTGTGCAGGATATTCCACACTTAAAACCATTGAAGAAATTTGCGGAAATGATAGAAAGAAAAGAAGAGGGAGTATTTAATTACTATAATCTCTTAATTCTCAAATTCTTGCTTTTTTGTTCACCCTGTGTAATAACCCTAAATCAGAAATAGGATTATGAAAACACCCCGTCTCAAAGAGATCCCTGCTGGGATAAGTGTTTAAATTACATTGTATTCAAAAGATATTTAAAATCACTTATGAGGTGAATAATGACAGACAGAATCTTATCATTTCAGTTCAAACAAACAAGGGAAAAAATCTCTGACAGAGGTGGTTTAGCAATCATAGATGAATTCATTCAAGCTTTGGGAATACGCAAGCAGACCGAAATCGAATATCCTCGTCCAGGTTCAAATCGAGGCATTATTCCATATGAATATATTCGTACCCTGCTTTACCATTTTATTGACGGTGGACGATATCTAGAAGATATACGGGATATCCAGGATGACGAAGGATTTCGGAAATTAGTAAACATTGAGACCTTACCCAGCCCGGACTCAATAGGAGATTGGTTACGCCGTCAAGGTTCATTGGGGCGTGAGCATTACCTTCAGCGGATATTAGATCGCACGGTTGTTTATTATCTGCGATCGGGAAAAGTCAGTGATTACACTTTGGATATAGATGCAACCCTGATTGAATCTGATAAAGGCGATGGTCAAAAGAGCTATAACGGGACAGTTGGTTACCATCCGATGCTCGGTTATTTGTCAGATGGTACTGACCAACCGATCTGTTCGGCGGTTAAGTTTCGACATGGCAATGAATCACCTCAGACAGATATTTTGGAGAGTCTGAAGAAAACGCTTAGAATTCTGGAATTTAATGGAAAGAGTCTTAAGTTTTTTCGTTCCGACAGCGCCGGCTACCAATCAAAGATTATCAATTATTGTCAGGATCATGGGATTCGATATACGATTACGGCTGATTTTGATTCTTCGGTAATAGAGGACATTGGGAGCATATCTTTCCGCCAGCTGGCGGACTGAGAATAAGAGACAGGGAAGACATTCTGACCGCTTACGAATATGCCGAGACGACTCATATAATGAACGACAGTAATCATAGTTTTCGCCTGGTTGTGAAACGTAAACGTAATCGGCAAATCGATATGTTTAGTGAGATTTCTTACAGTAATTATTATGCTGTGATTACGAATATCCCGGAAGAAGAAATTAGTGGAGATGTGGTTCTTTATCATCATCAGCAAAGGGGCAATTGTGAGCGGTTTATAAAAGATGGGAAATACGGACTGAACCTCCAATATGTGCCGTGTGGAACGATTGAAGCCAACCGGATCTATTATACCATTGGAATGTTAGCCTATAATGTGATGAAACTTTTTCAGTTATTAATCCTGCCGGAGAGATATTTAACTTGTCTGATAGAGACGATTCGCCGGAAAGTGTTACGGATTGCGGGACGAGTTGTCAGTACCTCACGCCAACTCTGGCTAGCGGTTAATCGGGCTTTGGAGTGGATAGAGGAATACACACAGATCAGAGTGAAAATAGCGAATCTAAGATATGGTTGAGACTAACCTGACTTTCCTGCCTGTCCGGCAACCGCCGGACGCAGACAGGTATGATACTAAGAAGTATAATCCTCAAGGATTCTGGCAAAGTATGTTTGGACTGAGGATTTTACAGCATATTTTAGGATGAATTGACTATGACCTGATCGAAATGAAGTATACAAATTAGTTGACGTAGTGTCTTTTACAAAATTCGAGGCTTTTTGAAGTCATTTAAGAAAACAATATTCTCTATGTCGGAATTCGGGATATTAGCATTAGCTATGGGAGCAGGCAAGACAATCTTGATAGGAGCAATAATTGCTACTGAATTTGCAATGGCGCTTGAATATCCTGGAAATGAAAATTTTGTAAAAAATGCTTTAGTCTTTGCTCCCGGCAAGACAATATTAGGGGCACTAAAGGAACTCTCCGATGTCCCTTATGAAAAAATGCTACCCAAGCGTCTATATAATGAATTTATCACAACGGTAAAATTTACATACACCCGTGATGGAGAAAAAGATATTCCAATAATTAAAAAAAGCAGTTTTAATATTATTGTAACAAACACAGAAAAAATAAGAATAAGAAAGGAAGACATAAAAAGCAATCTATTTACAGGGGGCGAATTAGCAACAGAGGATAGAAAAGAATTTATAGCTAATCAAAGACTTCAAACAATTGCATCTCTTCCTAATCTGGCAATATTCTCAGATGAGGCACACCACACTTATGGACAGAAACTTAACAAAGAGTTAAAAAGAGTAAGGCAAACAGTTGATTATCTCGCAGATAATACAAATGTCTTAGTTGTGGTAAATACCACTGGAACCCCATATTATAAGAAACAAATTCTTAAAGATGTCATTTATTGGTATGGTCTATCACGGGGAATAAAAGATGGAATATTGAAAGAAGTAAGAGGCAATATAGTCGCTTACCCTGAAGTAGCAGATGAACATTTTATTAGAGATATAATTACCGGTTTTTTTAAAGAATATAAGGATGTGAAAATCTATGATGGTTCACCTGCTAAACTTGCTATTTATTTCCCAAAAATCGATGACTTACGAACTGCAAAGCCAATAGTGGAAAAAACGTTATTAGAAATTGGACAGGATCCTTTAACCGCTCTGGATGTGCATAATGAGTCAAAAGATGAAACAAAAGATTTATTTGATAATAGAATAAATGACTCATCTCTACATTATCGTGTTTTTCTTCTTGTTAATAAAGGAACAGAAGGCTGGAATTGCCTTTCTCTATTTGCAACTGCGCTGGCAAGAGAATTAAAAGCAAGCAATAACTTTTGCCTTCAGGCTGCCTCACGTTGTCTAAGACAAACTTCCGGGAATACATACAAGGCTAAAATTTACTTATCGAAGAAAAATGTAAAAATTTTAGATTCGCAACTTAAAGAAACTTTTGGCGAAAATTTACAGGAATTAAATTCAACCTCTCAGGATACAAGAAAAAGAAGAATAATTTTAAGAAAAACAGAAATACCGCCCGTATTACTTGAAAAGACAATTTCAAAAGTTGTCCAGATTGATAAGGAAGTTAACATTGATAGATTAAAAATTATCCAAAGGATCCTTCGGAAAAAACCAAAAAAATTAGCAGAATCGCCTAAAAAAATAATCTATGACATTAAAGATATTCCAGACAGAAAAGGTGTCTTGATTACTAAAGCAGAAGAAAAAATAATAATAGAAGAAGATTTTTTACATACATGTTCTTTTGCTGTTGAAATATCATCTCTATATAGATTGCCGCTCATGCAATTTTATGAAAAATTAAAGGAATTATATCCTGATGGAGAGACTTCTGAAAGCAATGCTTTCGAAATTAAAGAACAACTTGAAGAGCAGATAAAGAATTACAAATTAATAGAAGAAAAAGTTGAGTCTGCATTAGCACTTGTAAAAACGGCTGGTTTAAACAAAGAAGCTGAAGATTATGTAACAGAAATAGTTTATCATAAAGATAAAGAACATTTACTTAAAAGATTCCAGGATTTTAAAGAACTAAATAAGAGAAATTTTGGGTTTCATTATAACCCTTACAAATTTGACTCAAACCCTGAGGTAGATTTCTTCGAGCAATTGTTGGTTATGTTGAATGAAGACCCTGCAGATATTGAGGATATCTATTTTACGGGTGGAATTGATGACCCACAGAAAACTGAGTTCCTTTTTGAATATAAAGGTAAAGATGGTAAATACCATAATTACTCACCTGATTTTTTAATTAGAAGAAAGAACGGGAAAATGCTGATCGTTGAGATAAAGGCTGAACGATTTAAAGACGAATCAAAAGAAAAAGAGATGAGAAAAATTGAAAAACTAAATCTGAAAAGATTGAAATATGAAATCCTTGAAACTAAAGGTGAACAATTAGCTTTTTGATGGATTAACAAAGTTAGAGATGTTATATATTCACCCCGTGAGATAGCTATCGACACCTCGCAGGGTTCACCGCATAAGATATACTGATTTATCTCACGGGGTAAATATGGAGGTAAAAATGATTGATTATGAGATTTCAAAAGAGATAATGACTATTAGCACTCGTAAGCAGATGATTCGTTACTTAGATGGCTATTCTGCTGAGCGTATGGAAGAATTAGATGAACGGAAAATAAAGCGTCCATTAGTTAAAAGTTATATGCTTGAACATGTGGGTGATACAGGAAGGCAAAGAAAAGTAACAGAAATCTTATCCAGTATAGGAGCAGAGACACAAAAAATTGATGAAAATCTATATCGTGTGTTGGACATAAAAGAGAATAGGGAATACATGGGGTTTCTTGAAGTTTTGACCCCAAGATATTTTGTATTTTATACGCTTCATCATAGTGACAAAGCTGATAGGTGGATAAAAAATCTTGTCGTAAATTCGTCAGAATTAGACCATATATGGCTCAGTGGTCTAACCTTTAATGTATTGTGGCAGAGAGTAGCTCAATTAACCAAACCTCATAGATATGTAAGTATATTATTTGTACATGAAAGCATATACCAAATCGATTCAGAAACTTATGGAGATGAAAGTGAGGAAGACAAGGAAATATCTTTATCACTTGATGAAGGAGATGCTATAGAAATTGTTGAAAGAAGAGCATCTAAATTCAAATTAGTAGATAAAATTTCTATTATCCGCGAAAAGTTAAGCAAACTCCAAGATTTATACTCCCCTCTCTATGCTATAAGTCGATTAAGATTCCCATCACCTGTTGGAAGAGGTGGTCACGATTTTTATGATAATGGAAAAGTGACAAATAGAAGTGGAAATTTTAGAGACCATAGATCACATATTTTATATGTTCAGCGAATATATGATGAATTGATGAAAATGACTGAGGAAAGAGCCTGGTATTCAATGTGCAAAGAAACGGTGACAGTACCAGGGCAGTTTCAAAAATTAATCGGCTCTCCTGTAACAATAAAATTTGAGGAACCTTTGAGTAAAGAGACTTTTGATTATTGGATTAAATCAACTTTTGGTCGTATAAACAATCGGTTTAGATTATGGGGTAACCCCATAAGATTAGGGCCCAGAAAGGTTCATGTTTATGGAGTAGATAAACATTTGTGGAAACCAATTTTTCTTGAATTTACAGACAAGCATTTAGTTGCTATTGTTCCTAAAGGTACTTGTGGAAACACAATTCACCGACTTATTTGTAATATTCAGAGGTATATAGAGCCAGCAGCAAAGGCGTATATTGGAGATATGGAATATAAAGTCATGGTTGATCAATCTTCAAAAGGAGTAAAGTATGAACCAGAATATTAATAAACTGTGTAAGGATCCACTGTTCCAATTGAATTTAGCAATATGGCTTGCCCAACCACAGATAGAAAAATATTTTTATGTTTACCCGATATTTTATAGATCGGGGGTAAGTATTCATTCTATTCCACCATTACTTGCCTTACCTCCTGATATAAGACTTGCTATTTCAGAAAAATTAGATTGCCAAGAAGGAGCAAAACCTGATTAATCTTGGAAACAAAAGAGAAAAAGAAGTTTTGCATTTTAGAATGTAAAACTTCTTCCTTTGGGCCAGATTCATCAACTGCGAGGCAGACAAGAACATTATTATTATTTGCTGGACCGATTATTTCTGAGGTTTTGGGATTAGGAATAAGAGGCCAAAATGAAGGAATACTCTGTTATTTCACTGGTTCAAATCAAATTGAAATGATGGAAAATACACTTAAAACTCTTGAAAAGGAAATAAAAGAGAAAATAAAACTTGAGTCAGGAAATTACGGATGTTTTGGAATAAAACCAGAGCAATCAGCAATATTACTAGAGTATTCCGAAAAAATTAAAAACTTCCTAAATCTCATAGAAGATTCACCTGCAAAAATCTTAACTTTTGAAGAAGATACTGACCCTCGTCCTTTATATTTTATTCCCTACGACCCAAATATACAACAAACTAAAGAAGAACAAAAGCGATGCCGAAGAATACTGTTTGAGAGAATATTAAGCTATATTATAAGCAAAGTTGGGGGAACAGATATTCCTTCTTATATAATTTTCACAACGGAGGAAATGTTGAAATCTGCAACATTTGGAGCGTATGAAATCTGGGAAGATACCGAGGCAAAAAAACATGTAAGAAAGTTAATTAGAGGACTTTTGGGAGACATAAGAAGCAGTATAGACAAATCATTGCAAGAGTGTATAAATTATGAATCTAAGAGAGGATGGATTTTTGACTTAAAAGATAAAGAGACATATGAAGAATTGCTTAAACAACTGCAAAAATTCAAGCCAGAAGGTTTAGATCTATCAAAGAAAATAGAGCCAAATTTATTTGATAATATGGAGGACTAAAAATGCCAGAACCAAAAATTAAGATAACCCCAGCCAAATGCAGACCCATGCTCTACTGGATTGCCAAAAAACCGCTGGATTATGTCAGGGGCTTTCCTGCTCAACTTATGGAACTGTTCGACCCATTAGAAAAAGTAAGCAGTAGGCAGTATAAAATATAAAAACTTAAAGGAGAACTGGCATCGTAGAGGAGAAAAAAATGCCTGAACCTAAAATCAAAATCACTCCAGCAAAAGGCAGACCCATGCTCTACTGGATTGGTAAAAAACCGCTGGATTATGTTAAAGGCTTTCCTGCTCAACTTACGGAACTATTTGACCCATTAAAAAAAGTAGGCAGTAGGCAGTATGCAATAGGCAGTATAAAATACGAATACTTAAAAGAGAACTGGCATAATTTACTTCTTCACGGCGATAATAAGGAAGTTTTGGCAACACTTCTTGAAAATGGATTCAGAGGAAAGATTGACCTGGTTTATATTGACCCACCCTTCAAAAGCGGTGCTGATTATGTAAGAAAGGTTGAACTGCGTGGACTAAAGAATTTAGGTCGAATAGAAGAAGACGAAGCCTCAGTTTTGCAGCAGACAATGTATTTTGATATCTGGAATAACGATGCTTACTTACAGTTTATGTATGAAAGATTGATGCTTTTGAAGGAGCTTTTAGCAGATACAGGTTCTATTTATGTTCATTTAGACTGGCATGTAGGACATTATATAAAATTGTTGATGGATGAGGTATTTGGGCAGGAAAACTTTAGAAACGAGATTGTATGGAAATATTTTGGTCCTACCAGTACTGAAAAAAACTTTCCCAGAAAACACGATTATATATTATTTTACACAAAGTCTAATAACTATTATTTTGATGAAGTAGCAACTTTAATAGAATATGACGAAAAAGCAGTAAGAAGGTATGACAAAATTGATGAGCATGAGAAAAGATATAAGATATACTATGATAAAAATGGAAAATCAAGAAAAGCTTATATGAAGGAAGGTAAACCTACAGAAGTATTTGAAATCCCCTTTGTTCAAGGAATAGCATCGGAAAGATTAGGATTTGCTACCCAAAAACCAGAAGAATTAATTAAAAGATTTGTTGTTGCCTCAACAACAACTAATGAAATTGTCCTTGACTGTTTTTGTGGTTCAGGTACAACACTTGCCGTTGCTCAGAAGCTTGGCAGGCGATGGATCGGTTGTGATATAAACAAAGGAGCAATTCAAATAACCGCTAAAAGAATAGCCAAAATTATAAAGGAGCAGATTAAAGAGGGTAAAAAGAAAGGATTCTTTGATGAATGATATTGTAGGAAGTAAGGACATTTTTGAAAAAATCTCTGTCTTAATTGAGCAGGCAAGAAGGAAAGTTGCTATCACAATTAATGAAGAGATGGTACTACTTTATTGGAATATTGGTAAAACAATCAAAGAGGAGATAATAAAATCAGATAGGGCTGAATATGGAAAACAAATTCTCCAATCACTGAGTGGAGAATTAACTCAGAAATATGGGAAAGGTTTCTCTCCACAAAATTTATGGTATATGATTATATGATACCTGCCCGATTCTCCACGCACTGCGTGGAGAATTTGATGGTTTAAGTTGGACACAAATATAAAAAAGATAAAAAATCTCTGCGTTCTCTGCGACTCGTATACTAAAAGTGATCTTATTCATGGGTAGAAGAGATTTTAAAAATCTGTATTTTATTCTTTGTAATTTTTTTATTTAACTCCGTTTTGTTCTTTGAAAATATGATTTTGATTTTGATTTATTTCTGCACTAACAACCCGGGTAGATTAAGTTTTCTT